>ENA-ORRU01000268-ORRU01000268.1-human-gut-metagenome-genome-assembly--contig:-NODE-268-length-43046-cov-6.254658_pt1 | contig 43046 bp, 37 predicted proteins | sample MGYA00242184_ERZ509151 | MGnify/ENA primary metagenome ERZ509151 (study PRJEB26280, sample SAMEA2338667) | human gut metagenome | biome: human gut; feature: human-associated habitat; material: faeces... | reverse complement strand
TACAAAAAAAGACAATTTCATTTCGAAAATTGCCTATATACAATAAAAAGCCTATGTCCTTACGAGAAAGGTATAGGCTTTTGTCAACAATCTGAAACTATTATCATCATAGTTTTTATCTCTAGCTACAATTTGTACTAGTTTAGGCAAATTTGTTTTTTCTAAATCTGAAGAATAGAACGGATTCAAAGATTTTACTTTCTGTGCATTCATTTTTTCTTGTGCTAAATCTACAATCTTCTTAGTTTCATGTTTAACTTGTTCACCGACTAATTTGACATCTTCTAAATCTAGTTTTCCATCTCCATTTTGATCAACAACTTGAACAACTACATCTTTTGCCTTGCCCATGGCATCACCAGCTTTAACTCCAGCTTGTTTCACAATTTTTCCAATTTTCTTTTCCATATAACCCTCTATTTAGTAGTAATCTCTACTTTTATTATTTCAAAGTATAATCATTCGCAACCGCAATAAATTTTCTCAAATAATTCTGAAGATTTTTATTGCATGCATATACATAACACCCCTTAATACCTCTTGCCAAGATGGTTGTATATGTATTTATAATCAATTTTTTTAACTCATCCTCGCCCATTCCGGCTTTAACTTTTTTATCTTTGTATTCATTTAAGTTAATAACAATTGAATTACTTGATGGATCATAATCAATTTCTTTTCCAAAAATAACACCCACATAGTTCATATCATATCCTTGTGTAGTATGAATACATCCAATTGTATAGTGTGAATCTTTTCGCGTTATCCAATCTTCATTCCATAGATTCCATATATAATGTTGCTTACCAAATGAAATGTCAAATTCTCCTTTTTCTACAAGAGATAAATAAGTATCTAAATCATCTTTAGGCTTTTTACTTGGCTTTGTTTTCCAATCCCATGAAAAACCAGCCACTGTTTTACATAAAGTATATTGATCATCTTTTTTTCTAATTTCTTCAATTAGTTTATTAGGATCATCAAATAATAAGAAATTATAATTTTCAATTGTTTTAAAAGCAGTGCTTGTACAATTCATAATTGCCTTAATATATTCAATATAAGGTGCACCACCCTTACATCGCATCTGCGTTTTTAACTCATGATGACTTAAATTAACCGAATATTTATTTAAAGTATCTTGATATTCAGACGCTGTTAAATCCGATGATTTTACTGCCTGATATTGATCATAAAATAAAACAACATGTTTCGCACACTTAAGCACCCACTCTAATTGATTGGTTTCATTTGGATCTAAACCCAATTGTCTTGATGTATCATCAAAGGATTTATATCCAGTTAAATTCTTTCTTTTACTTAACCTATGTGATTCATCTACAAATATTATGTCATAATCTTCCTTAACCACATCACAAGGACCAATAACCATATTTTTTACAAGGCCACTGCCACATTGTTTAAAAACATTTGAAATTGTTCTTCTAAAACCAGGCATTGGTAATACAAATCCAATTTTAAAAGGCTTGCCATTTCTCTTTTTAAGAATATAATCCTTCAATTCTTTTAGAGCAGCTATTTTTTGTTTATCAATATCATCATCAAATTCTCCAACACTATCCTCTTCAATATCCAATGTATTCATCAGAGAATTTATGATACTTATCGCAACAACCGTTTTACCAGTACCTGCGCAACCATTCACTAAACTGACACCCTTTTTTTCATTAGTAAATGTATTAATAATATCCATAATAATATCTGTTCCCACTTCATTTTGTTCACCAGTTAAGCAATTATAGGGAGAAAATTTAAAGATATTTTCATTTTCAATTTTATGCAACGTGTGATCAGCAAGACCCATACTTTTTAAACTATTCCATAATCTTTCAAAATCACTACGGTATTCATCACGATTGTAATAATCATGTATGGCTTGTTGACCCTTATTTTTATTAAGAATATTTTGAAATCTATTATCTACAGAACAATATTTAATCAGTCTTTGTTCATAATCCAAAATAACAGATTTATTAAATTTATGATCAAATACAATTGCGATTTCTTCCAAGTAATTCTTTTCATTGTTACTTAGATGTTGACTCATTCGAACCTCAGCACTTGTTGTTTCTCCAATGTATAAATCTTTGTTATTATGAATTAGATAAACTACTGGCCAATTTTTTCCATATTCAAAACTCTTCAGTTCATTCAAACCATCATTATCAAATGAGTATGTACGTATTTCATCAGTCCCTTTCATGGTACACCTCCGAACCCTTAATTAATCTTTAATCAATTCCACTACATCATCAAATGTACAATCCAAACAATCGCAAATACGAATCAACGTATCCATAGATACCGTTTCCTGTTTAGATAGCTTTACAAGTGTAGCCGGTGTTAACTTAGCTTCTTTAGCCAAATCCGTCTTTTTCATGCCCTTATCAATCAATAATTTAAATAACTTATTATAACTTATTTGCATAAAATGTCCTCACTTAGTATCTATTATACATGAAACGCTTACAGTTATAAATAAAAAATGTTTAGAAATGTGAATATTTTGTCAACAAAAGTTAAGAAGTATTAAAAATACACTTTTCCAACAAAAAATAACTAGAACAATCTAGTTACTACATAAACTCAAAGTGGGAAACTAATCTCATAAAAATATTTTGTTTATAAGTATGGTATATGATGAGCCTGTAAATAAGGAGGACAAACATATGTCATTAGCTATCGGATTCAATTTTAGTATTATCGTAGAAGATCAAATGTATTACGACTTAGTAGAAGGAAGAAATGATATTCTAACTCTTCCCTATACTAAAGATTCTATTTTTAAAGGAGATTTTTTAACACTCTCTCCAAAATGTGCAAACTATGAACAAATGAATTTTGAGATCATTGGACACGTAAATACCATTGAAGATAAGGATGGTAAACCCATTGAAAAGAAAATGCGTGTAACACCAATTTTTAAATGTGATTCGAATAAACTTTCAACAATTATGCAACAATGCCATTTTAACCTAGTCTATTTAAACGATATGAAAAAACGCATTCAAGAACAAATCCAATCTTTAGATGAACAAATCAACTACAACCATAAGTGTTTAAGTGATCGAGAAAGTACATTAAACTATACAATTCTTTGTCTCAATGAAAAAAGACAAGAACTATGCATGCATGAACTTATGGATTCACAATCCGTTCTTTCTAGATACAATGTTAAATTAACAGACAAAGAAAAACTAGAAACAACAATCAATGATTTAACAGCACAAATCAATAAAGAAGTTCAAGAATATAAGGATTTAAAAAGCGAAACAAATACTCTTGAAACACAACTAAAATCTAGCATGGAACTCAAACAATATATTTCTAGTCAAATCACTTCAAATAAGAATGATATCGTGGATTATCAAAAACTAATTCAAACTAGAAACAATGAATTTCCATTAAACAAAAAACACTCTTAGGAGTGTTTTAATGCATTATGATACTCTTCTACACTACTATAGTCACAAGGATCAATGTTTGTGTATTCATTATTTGGATCATACTTGTTTTTCCAAGCTTTTCTTAAATTGATTTGATGCTTATACTGAATTAAATTGTCATAATTCGATGCATCAATTTTAGAATACATACCTTCCGGATCACATTGTGTGGTCCAATTCATTCGATCATCTAATTCAACTAGATAATCATCAATGGTAGTGAATTTATTAAAGTTAAAACCATTAAATTGATGTTTGGAATCATATGTCTCTTGCCAATCGAGTATTAGTGCATTTCTGTAATCTTCTTCATGATCATAATCCGATACATCAACATTTGTTTTAAAGCTTGGATCATACTTATCTTGCCAACAAGATCTTAATGCATCCAAATACTCTTCTTCACAATCATAATCACTAGGATCTAATTTATATGCATTATCCTTATCATATTTATTCATCCAATTCTTTTTATTTTCAATTGCGTTTGAATAATCATCCTCATTTGAATATTCATTTGGATCTATCGAACTAAACTCATTAAAATAATCATACTTACGCTTCCATAACTTTCTTAATGTATCCAAATATTCTTCTACATCATCAAATTGACTAGGATCTACATTATATTCATCATTTGAATCATGCTCGTCCTTCCACTCTTTACACTCATCTATTCGATTCTTATACTCATTTACATCATCCATCAGTTCTAAATCAATATATTCAAACTCATCATAAGGATCCAATTCCTTTTTCCAAGCCCTCTTTAAAGCTTTAACGTAATACTCTTTATACTCAAAATCACATGGATTCACATCAAATTCACTATCACAATCCCATTCATCACGCCACTCTAATCTTGTTCTATATACATCTACATCATAGGCATAATCATCATAATTCGAATAATTTGATACATTCACATAATCTTCAAATTCACATTCCGAATCTTCATATTCTTGCCACTTCTCTTTAAGCGCAGCCAAATATTCTTTACAACTCGAATAATCATATTGATTCACATGAAACTGATTCTTAGGATTATACTTCTCAGCCCAACCATCCTGACGCAGCATTTTACCAATCGCAAACCCTAATATTCTTCTTCTACTAACCATATACCTAATTCCTTTTTTCAATTATACACCAAAAAAGCCGCCATATTATAGGCGACTCAATTATCATCTTCACTTTTTACATTTCTAGAAAACGACTATTTCAACAACTCCATAATTTCATCTTCACTCTTCGACAATGACTTAGAAATAAGTTCTAAACTCATCCCATTTGTTAGCATCGCTTTAATCCCTAGTTTCATTAATTGATTCATCTGATCCATTTTCTTATCCAATTCATCTGCACGTTTATTTGCTTCTTCGGCACGTTTATTAGCTTCTTCTACTTGTTTATTTGCTACTTCTGCACGTTTATTTGCTTCTTCTACTTGTTTATTTGCTTCTTCAATTTCAAGTTGTAATTCCATTCGTTCTTCATTTTCATGCAGTTTTTGAAAATCTTCTATTATTTTTTTCCAACCATCATCCGATATCGTTTCTACACGCTTCTCTAACATTTGAATCACCCCATCACTTTCTATCATTACCTTAATTTTACTATCATCCATTCCCTTGTGGCAATTCAAAAAGTAATAAATCATTTTCTCCTGTTCATTCATGTCTTCAAGCGGCTTATTTACATCCAACTTTGCCATCTCAATTGTACGTAACTTCATACGATCCTGACTGTCTTCTACAAAAGATAAACCTTCTTCATTCCTTAATGTGAATGTGTTACACATTCTATGATTATCAATTAAATTCACATTAAAGAACACTAAGACGATTGTTTCCTTTAACTCTCCATAATATTTTCCTTCCAATTCTTGGCAACCATGAAGTCTAGCCAAATAATAACTAAAGCGAATTGGCAAATTATCTTTCGTTTGTCTTAATTGCATCTCTAAATCCACCATCGTTCGATCATCAAATTCAACTAATAAGTCTAACCTTGGACTTTTCATTTTACTATAGTCTTTTACTATTTCTGAATTCTTAACAACAACCTTATTTACCTTCCTCTCTAAAAATACCGTGAGTAATGATTTTAAGGCATCATTCGCCTCTTTACAATCTTCGCCAAACACATACTTAAAGGCGAAATCATTTAATAAATTTGCACTCCTCATGAGCACCTCTTTCTAGTAGGCATCTAACTGTCACCTAGATAAATAAGTATCGTAATGTGTATTTTTTATAGCTTGACCGCTTTAATAAACAAGTGAACCCACAATTGCACTTTTGCTTTTTTACCACAAAGAATGATTTGACTATCTAATCAACTAGGTACAATAGATACTAAATTTGAGATTGCCTACATACTCTTATACGTAAAAAAATAAGGTTTTTCTAAAAAATTTAACTTTTTTGCATAAAAAAACTAGAATCCATAGACTCTAGCTTTTCTGTTTATTAAAAATATCCGTTAATACCACAAACAAATCTTCAATATTGATAGGTTTTGCGATATGACCATCCATACCAACATCTATCGCTTTTTTCTTATCTTCCTCAAACGCATTAGCCGTTATTGCCACAATAGGTATGCATGCTTTTGCCTTATCTTGTAAGTTTCTAATTTCACACGTAGCTTTATATCCATCCATTTTAGGCATTTGAATATCCATTAAAATGACATCATATGTACCAACCGGATTTTCTATGACCTTATTCACACACTCAATACCATTCTTTACACGATCTACACAAAGTCCTGCACGCTCTAATATGGTTTGTGCAATCTCGGCATTTAAATCATTATCCTCAGCCAAAAGAATATGTTTACCATTAAAAATTGCATTATCAACTTCACAATTCTCTTCTTGTTTATTCAAATAATATTTTTCATCCGCCAATTTATATTTCAACGTGACAACAAACGTACTCCCCTTGCCAAGAACACTCTTCACATCAATTGTACCACCAAGAAGATCCACATATTTCTTTACAATGGCCATACCAAGACCTGTACCACTAATTTTACTAGATGTCATTCTTTCTCTTGAAAAAGATTCAAAAATCTTCTCCAAATACTCCTGACTCATACCAATACCCGTATCCATAATGCTTGTACGAACAATCATATATCCAGGCTCATCACATGAAAGCTCATCCACATTCACTTCAACAGAACCATTTGAAGGCGTATACTTAAGGGCATTACTTAAAATATTCACAAAAATTTCTTCAACCTTCGTCACATCGGCCATTACATGTTTATGCTCAACATTAAAAGTGTACCTTACATGAATATTCTTTTTCTTCGCCTCATCCTCAAACATATCAATCAATCTTTGTCTTATATCCTCAATATTCGCATAGTTTTCATCCAATTCCATATGACCACTTTCTATGCGAGCCATATCTAAAACGTTATTAATAATTGATAGAAGAATATTCCCCGCCTTTTGAAGTTTATTTAAATGCTCGAAAACCCTAGGCAAATCATTATCATTCAACTCATTCTTCATAAGTTCAGAATAGCCCAAAATCGCATTCATAGGCGTACGAATATCATGCGATACATTATGAAGAAACTGCGTTTTAGCTAAATTTGCATTCTCAGCACTCTTTAAGGCAACCTTAGCACTCGCCTCTGCTCGTCTTGCCTTTTGTAAAAGTAGAAGAATTACAATAATAATACTAAAGCCTAGAACAAGAACAACAACCAAATGATCTTTTAAAAAACTGTAAAAAGTCGTTTTATAAGCCGTACTATCATACATCGCAATTGCACTTGTCAACATATCCGAAGGCATGGCCTTTATCGTCTTATTCAATATGGATAATAGTGTTGCCTGCCCATCTTTAACCGCAAAACAAGCCTCCATTGTCTTTGTCAAAGGAATAATTTTAAAATTCTTTTTACCATCAAAACTCAACACCTGACTCGATCCCATGATAAAACAATCTACTTTACCATCATCAACCATATTCGCCCCATCCTCAATCGAATCACAATCCACGAGTTTCCAATGCGGATAGTTATACGCAATATGTTGTTTTAAAGCTACTTTGTTTTTCGGTACAGCTACAACATATGAATCGTTCTCATTAAAATCTTCCTTATTTGTAACGGCAATCAAATTATACGTCCAAGCCGTATTCGAAAGTGCATACCCCTTCTTTTCGGCAACATTTGAATTTCGACTCGCATAATAAATCACATCAATCTCATTATTCTGTAAAGCCTCAATCATTTTGTCATAATCATAAAAAGCCTCTATATCAAATTTTAATGTATGATTACCCAAACAATCTTTGGCATACGAAATATATTCAGAAAGTGTACCACGGATCTCTCCACTCTTTTTGTCCATTGAAAACACAACAGAATCATTATCTAAAAAACCAATTCGAATACCACCATGCTCTTCTAACCATGACTCCTCATTTCCTGTAAGAAACTGCGTATAATTAAGTGTAAAATATTTTTTATATAAATCATCCTTGAAAAAAGGACTATCACTATCCAACTGGCGCATCGCATAATCCAATTCTTGTTTAATATCACTACGCTCTTTATTTATCGCAAAGTATATATCAGATTTTCCAATAGTTGTAACAGATGAGATTCCTATTTCAGACCAAATCGACTCTTCTAAAGACACAAAACAATCTATCTCATCATTTGCCAATTTCTTTTTAACATCCTCATTGTTACCCACATTGACATGTTCAGTATGAATACCATGCTTATTCTCCCATTCTGTAAGCATATATTCAGGCTTAGCACCTTTAACCACACCTATACGCTTTCCATTCAAAGACTTATAATCCGAAGACAAAATATCTGTATTCGTTAAATCCGCATACAAAACATACTTTTCTTCACCCATCGTTTCCTCAGAAAACAACATTTCTTTAGCACGATCATCCGTATACGCAATGTCACCCATGATATCAATCTCACCATTTTCAAGCTTATCAAAACAGTTTGACCAATCACACTTTACATACTCAAACTTCCAACCCGTATACCCAGCCAAAGCTTGCATTAATTCATAACCATAACCACGCCTTACACCATGTTCATCCACATAATTAAATGTATCTTCAAAAGATCCAACACGAATCGTCTTCTGCGTCTCATCCGCCAAACAAGGCATGCACATAGATAAAACCACAAAAATGATTGTGCATAACGCAGCTAACCTTTTCCCTTTTTTAAACATATTATTTCTCCATATCCATTTGTTAATAGTATATTTTATTTCACAAGATTCAGTCAATAAAACGAAATTATTTTTTAATAAAATCTAACCAATTTACACAATTCATAAAAAAAAGAGGAAGATACCCGCAGGTTCTTCCCCGCCTGTAGGCTTCGCAAGTTTCTACAGAACGATCACTAAATCAAGTTTACGTTATCTCAAATATTGAGTCAATACATTTAATCTACATTATCTACGAATCTGTCTGGAATCAATTCATTACCTTCATATTTAAACACATATTGTTTGTTTAAATCTTTATTCTTTAATGAAAACCACACTTCACTATCCGACTGTTGAGTGATTGAATCCACATAATATGCTTCATCCTCAATTTGATCATTTGCACTTTCAATCAATTCCTCATCTGAATAAGGGATTGAAGTCTGAACTTCTTTAGTCTCTCTAAGTTCCGGCTGTGCCTTTGTACAAGCTGTTAATAATAGTAAAACCAAAACTAATATTTTCATACAATTCTATACGTGTTCTCCTTTGTGTTGATTTCAATTGTAACATTGTTACTGTATTTACATTGTTGGATATGATCATTAATGATTTTATGTTCTACCATCTCTTCATTTTTAATTCTTTGATAAAAATCAAGGACAATATTGGCTCTAGTAATTTTATCCTCTATGGATAAACCATCTGAACCAAAATTACCATCCACATTATCATATGGCGCATTTCTTACGACATATGGAATACCACCATTTAGTAACGCATACAACATGTAGTCTTCTTGCCTTTTTTCCATTGGCCAAGGCAAAATGAAACAATCATGATATACAAGATTAAATAAAGGTACAGGTATACCCATTCTTTTCTCATTTTCATCTTTCATCATAAACTCATAAGGACCATAATGCGAAAATACAAGTTCGCGCATTGCCCAATCGCTACACTCTTCACTTGAAGGAATGATTCCCTTTGAGATCATATATTGAAAACAAGCCCTTCTATATTCCATGCACTCTTTTCTTGTCATCAAATGTTCTAAATTAAAACACTCATCCATTTCATTACATGAGAAAACATCCAAATATACACAATCCAAATTTATATGTTTTAAGATTTCAGTGTAGTTACGCTTTACATACTTTGGTGCAAGACTAGCACACAAGTAGTTTTGTCTTCCTCCAGCCCAATTCGCATGTTCAAACACACTACCATCCTCTAATTGAATCGCTTCATTTTCATTATGTGTTTTAGCCGTATAATAATAATCACGATACTGATCATGTAAGCCAAATAAATCATTTTGAGAACGCAAACTTTTCTGAAGATCCTTTAAGCCAGACCATCCACCCGCTTCAATACATGCCGGTAAATAATCCGGATGACAATTGTCGTAGCCAGGATCTGCCCAACCGTCTAAATGAAGATAGAGTTTAGAAGAACCCAAACTATGAAGCTTTTGAATCATTTCCTTTACAGAATCAAAAGAATGAATCACATCCTCTTGCCCACAATAAAACCTAGAATCCTTTTCCGTATGCGCCTTAATACCTGTATGTACAACTGCACACTGTTGAAAATCTGATATTTTACAAAGTGAAACTTCTTTTTCTTTTAAAGACTTAAATAAACCTGTTTCTTTAACATACTCTCGATAAATCTTAGCAGCACGATTATAGTCCATATTACTTTCAAAAGAATATCGAACAACTCGCTTATAGCGCATCTTACCTAAACTTGTTAACCATACAAATTGAAGTCGTGTACCCCTATCATCATGATCAATTGTATATTTAGAATCCCAAGGCGTTTCATTGATTGCGATATAACCTAATCCATTATTTGTCTGACTAAGCCAAGGCATATAGGCCGCACAACTAGTAAACTGACCATCAAAGGCAATATGACTATAATCATACTCATAACAATTGGGAATCAATAATCCTTGCATATAAGGAATCGTTGAATAGCCATCCTTATCTTCACACACAAAACTATCTGGAAAATGAACCTCTTTAATATTTTCATCCACTTTTGGAATCCACTCAAAATAATAATGGTTCGTACTATCTTCTTTCCAGATATATGTGTCAAAATATTTATAAGTGCTATAAATACTATTACCTAAGCCTGTCACTCTTTCTTCTGACTTGATGAAATCATCACTAAAATATATCTTCTGATCATCCTTCGTTATATAAAACGAATCTAGATTATGAATCCAATTTTCCATACACAAATACCTCTTCTAAATTATACCATATGAAAAAAAGTATCCATTACGATACTTTCTTTAATATTCTTACTTCATAAGGCTTGTACTCAAGTGTGTTATGAATAGGAACCTCTTCATTTGTTTCAATATCGATGAAGTTACCTTGTCCATTAAAACCTAATTTTTGAGCTTCATTTTTCATATTCATACAAATCCATAAACATTCCTTTTCATCTTGTCTTTGATAGATACAAGCTGTGTTAGTAATACCAATCTGTGTATAGTCTCCATAAGATAAAGCGGAATGATTATGTTTCAGGTGGATTAACTTTTGAATGGTATCCGTTAATTCGTTCCATTCAAACACTTTAATTTCTGGTCTAAGATCCGTATCATTCCAATTCTTTTTCCCTTCGATACCCCATTCACTACCATAATAGATACATGGAATACCTGGCATTGTAAATAACATCGTATAAATTAATGGCAATTGTTTTTTATCCTCCAAAATCGAGGCAACTCGTACCACATCATGATTATCCACAAAGTTAAATAAATGCTTACCTGTATATAAACACCATGGATCTTTGCCAAATTGACGATTCAATGAATAAAGAATTTCATAGAAATTCGCTGAATTAAAACTTGAATACAATCCCTTATAACACTCATAATTTGTGACAGAATCCAACATAGACTCATTCATCCACTGATTGTAGTCTCCATGTAAAGTTTCACCTAAAAGGAAGAAATCTCTACTTACATGATTATGTAAGGTTTGTAGGAAGTTTTTATCCAAACAATATGCGACATCCAATCTTAAACCATCAATTTTAAATTCTTCTTGCCAAAAATCCACTACATTTAATATGTATTCTACAACCTCATTGTTTTGAAGATTTAACTTCACCAAGATATCATTGCCTTCCCAATCCTGGTACCAAAAGCCATCATTATAGTGATTGTTTCCATTAAAATCAATATAGAACCAATCTTTATAAGGTGAATCCCACTTCTTTTCTAAGACATCCTTAAACGCAAAGAAATCACGACCCACATGATTAAATACCGCATCTAAGATAATTTTAATGTTGTTGTTGTGAAATTTTTCTATGACTTCTTTTAAGTCTTCATTTGTACCAAGACGCGTATCTAACGTTTTAAAATCCGTTGTATCATAACCATGTGTACGACTCTCAAAAATTGGATTCAACATGACACAATCTATGTTTAATTTCTTTAAATGAGGAATAAAATCCTCTAATTTATGAATTCTATGTTCTAGAACATGATCATTCTCAAATGGCGCATTACAAGCTCCAAAAGGATAGATTTGATAAAATACACTCTCACTTGCCCACATGCTATATTACTCCTTTATGATATCTACAGCTTGCACATGAATTAAATCCACTAATACTTTAGGATCCATCTCAATCTGCATGCCAATCTTACCGGCACTAAAATAGATTGTGTCTTGATTTAAACTGTCCTCATACATAAATGTACGAAATTGTTTTTTCATACCTAACGGAGAACATCCACCACGAATATAACCCGTGATCTTATTAATATCCTTCACATGAATCATTTCACAAGATTTAACCCCTGCTACTTTTGCGCACTTCTTAAGATCCAATTCCTTTTCAACCGGAATCATATACACTAAATATTCCTTTGTGTTTGATACAGTTACCAATGTCTTATACACCTTTTCGGCAGGTTGATTCATCATTTGTGCAACATGCACACCATCTACAGGATCACCATCATTATGTTTGTACGTATGCGCTTTGTATTCCACCTTATGCTGATCTAAAAAACGCATCGCATTCGTTTTTTGAATCTTTTTCATTTTGAAAACTCCTCTAATAATTCTTTGGCCACAAGAAACTTCGTTTTTTGCTGCTCCATCGCTATCTTTTCAATATAGTGATGCGCCTTTTCTTCACTCCAATGATAATTTGAGATCAAAACCAACTTACAATGATCCACCATCTTAAGCTCTAAATATTTCTGCTCAAGCTTATGGATCTTCTTTTCATACATCGCAATCTTCGATTCTAAACTCTTCATCATTTGGAAAGTCTCATACAAAACTTGTTTCTTAATGGGATACAACAAAAGTATTATACCACTATCTTTACATAGATATAAAACTTGATCATAGATTTCCTGCTTACACACCATAAGGACTTGCGCATTTAAACTCTTCGCAAAATTCAAAAGACCACTTTGCGTTTGCGAATACAAGATCACCACAATATCAAATTGAGTATTCCTTAACTTGCTAAAGGCATCATTATATGTTTTTGAAAGTACATATTGATAATTGGCCGTATTTTTTAATAAAGCTAAGAAATTCTCATTTCCTATTACTAATACTTTACTTGCCTCCATACGCACTTACCCAACATAAATATCCACTATATCGTTCCCTAATATTTCTTTTAACCAAGATGCATTTGAAGCTATTAATTTTGCCTCTTTTAAACTTTGAGGAAGCCTTTTTGTATCAACACTAACTACATCCGTACAAGGATCTGGAATCATATTCTTTTCAATACCCTCTAAACCAGCATAAATCAATAAGGCATACGCTAGATATATGTTACAACTACAATCCGGACTTCTTAACTCCATACGATTCGAACTATGCGTAGCCGGAATACGAATCAATTGATTTCGATTTTGGTAGGACCAAGAAATGAAACTAGGCGCCTTATCCTTACCCATACGCTTATATGAATCTTTTGATGGATTTAAAAATAAAGTCATCTCCTCAATATGATGTAAGATTCCAGCCATAAAAGGCATCAACAACTCCTCATGACTTTGCACACTCATATTAATATGCATACCATTACCTGGAGCATCCTCAATTGGTTTTGGTGAAAAGTCCGCCACTAAACCTTGCATATTCGCTAAAGCCTCTACAACCCACTTAAAAGTAGCCGCATTATCGGCTGCCTGTAAAGCTTGTGAATAACGAAAATCAATTTCATTTTGACCTGGACCCATCTCATGATGTGAAACCTCCGGATCAATACCCATCTCCGATAAGGTTAAACAAATTTCACGACGAATATTTTCACCCTTATCTAAAGGGGCAATATCCATATATCCACCTTGATCTAAAGGAACAAAGGTATTGTTGCCATTTTCATCTTGTTTAAATAAATAAAATTCAAATTCCGAACCAAAATTAATTGTGATTCCCTTTTCCTTTGCCTTTTTAACAGCCTTTCTCAATATATACCTTACATCCCTTTCAAAAGGCGTTCCATCCGGATATTGAATATCACAATACATACGAATTACACTGCCATCCATACTTCGCCAAGGAAGAATACTCATCGTATTTGGATCTGGAAATAAGAATAAATCACTATGCACTTCATCTAAAAATCCATCAATGGCACTGGCATCAAAACTAATACCTTCCGTAAAAGCTCTTTTTAATTCGGTTGGTAAAACGGAAACATTTTTCTGCCTACCATAAATATCAAAATAAGAAAGACGAATAAAACGAACGTCTTGTTCTTCACAAAAACTCAATACATCTTCATAAGTCATAATTTTCACCTCGAATAATTAATACACTATTTTCATAGTGTTTTCAAATCTTTTTACATTTTTTCATTGACAATACAAAATATCTGTTTATAATGAATGCATACATGGCAAGGACGCCAAAAAAAGCAGAGGTTTATCCCTCATGTTTTTCGTGTCCTTGCCCTTTTTTTATGTAAAGGAGAGCCATTATGAAATCAAACGTAGAAGAAATTTTTGGAAGCAAAGTTTTCGATGAATCTGTTATGCGAGAAAAACTCGCAAAAGATACTTTCCGCGAATTAGAAAAAAACATTCGCGAAGGTAAACAGTTAAATATCAAAATCGCAAATGCGGTAGCCCACGCCATGAAAGAATGGGCTTTAGAACAAGGTGCAACACACTATACACACTGGTTCCAACCAATGACAGGAGTTACAGCTGAAAAGCATGATGGCTTTATTAATCCCGATAAAGATGGCAAAGTCATTATGGAATTTAGTGGTAAAGAATTAATCAAAGGTGAACCTGACGCCTCAAGTTTTCCTAATGGTGGACTAAGAGCCACATTTGAAGCTAGAGGATATACAGCTTGGGATCCAACAAGCTATGCCTTTATTAAAAACGGCGTACTTTGTATTCCAACCGCATTCTGTTCTTACTCAGGACATGCCCTAGACAAGAAAACCCCACTACTTAGAAGTATGCAAGCCATTAATAAACAAGCCTTACGTATTGTGAAATTATTTGGCAATGACGATGTTCAAACCATTAAAACAACCATAGGACCTGAACAAGAATATTTCTTAGTTGATCAGAAATATTATGAACAAAGAAAAGACTTGATCTATACAGGACGTACACTATTTGGTGCACCATGCCCTAAAGGACAAGAATTGGAAGATCACTATTTTGGAACTATTAAATCACGTGTACAAGAATTCATGTCGGATTTAAATCAAGAATTGTGGAAACTTGGCATCTTAGCTAAAACAGAACATAACGAAGTAGCCCCTGCTCAACATGAATTAGCCCCAATTTTTACAACGACAAATATCGCAACAGACCATAACCAATTGACAATGGAATTGATTCAAAGAGTTGCCAAAAAACATGGTTTGGTTGCCCTACTTCATGAAAAACCATTTGAAGGCATCAACGGAAGTGGTAAACACAATAACTTCTCTTTATCTACAGATACAGGCATCAACCTACTAGAACCAGGCGATACACCTCATGAAAACGCACAATTCTTAGTATTCCTTGCTGCCATTATCAAAGCTGTAGATGAACACCAAGACTTATTACGATTAAGTGTAGCTACTGCAGGAAACGATCACCGATTAGGCGCAAATGAAGCTCCTCCAGCTATCATCTCCATTTTCTTAGGTGATGAACTAACTGCTGTATTAAAGGCCATTGAAGAAGAGAAGCCATATGATGGAAAAGAAAAAGAATTGATGAAGATTGGTGCTACTGTTCTTCCTAAATTCCCTAAAGATTCGACCGATCGTAACCGTACTTCTCCATTCGCATTTACAGGAAATAAATTCGAATTTAGAATGCCAGGATCAAACGCAAGTATTGCCGGATGCAACATTGTATTAAATACAGTGATTGCGGATGAAATCGAAAAATTTGCGAATATCTTAGAAGCTGCAGATGATTTTGACACGACATTACATGCATTGATCAAAGATACAATCAAAAACCACAAACGCATTATCTTCAATGGCAATGGCTATGATGATTCTTGGGTTAAAGAAGCTGAATCTAGAGGTCTATTAAATCTTAAGACAACGCCTGATGCTTTACCATATTTCAAAACAAAAGAAAACATTGAATTATTTGAAAGACAGAAAGTCTTATCAAAAGAAGAAGTCCAATCTCGTTATGAAATCTTAATGGATGAATATGAAAAACAAATCAACATTGAAGCTTTGACTATGTTAGACATTGCCAAAAAAGACATCTTACCAGCCGCAAGTAAGTTCTCTAAAGAATTGACAGATACCATCGCAAACAAAAAAGTCATTGGCATCGACTTAACATATGAGCTTGAAACAGCTAAAAAGGTCAGTGAATATTTAACCGAAGCTTATCAAGCTTTGATCACATTAGAAAAAGATGTTGAAAAACTACATTCAATCAATGATTTTGAAAAATCAGCCTTCTATGTAAGAGACTTCATTATCCAAGACATGGCGGCCTTAAGAAAACCATGTGACGAATTAGAAGTCGTAACATCAAATGAAGCTTGGCCATTCCCAACTTATGGAAAATTATTATTCGGAATTCTATAAACCGGCAATTGCCGGCTTTTCCGTTCTAAGGAGATATTATTTATGTGTACAATTATAGGATATAAATCATTAAAAATAAGCGAAAACACAATTCATAAAGCATTGGAAAGCACCTATTCTAGAGGACCTGATGATGAAAGAATTCAACAAGTAGGATGTGGCTATTTAGGCTTTCAAAGACTATCCATTATGGGACTCAGTCCTGAAGGCATGCAGCCATTTGTTAGAAATAATAATCTAGTTGTATGCAATGGTGAAATCTATGGCTTTCGAAAATTAAAAGAAGAACTCGAAAAAGATGGCTATACATTTATTTCACAAAGTGATTGCGAAATTCTTTTACCACTCTATGAAAAATATGGTTTAGACATGTTTAAAAAGCTAGATGCCGAATACGCATGCATTATTTATGATGCCAAGAAAAATGACTTTGTCGCTGCCCGTGACCCAATCGGAATCCGTCCATTATTTTATGGTTATGATAAAAACCATAATATCGTATTCGCTTCCGAAGCTAAAAATCTTGTTTCAATTGTTGAACAAATCTTTCCCTTCCCTCCGGGATTCTATTATGCCGATGGAAAATTCACTTGTTATTTAGATGTTACTAAAGTGGATGAAGTAATCACTTCAGATCTTGAAACCATCTGTACAAACATCCACGATAAATTAGTGGAAGGTGTTAAGAAAAGATTAGATGCCGATGCTCCACTAGGATTCTTATTAAGTGGTGGATTGGATTCAAGTCTAGTATGTGCCATCAGCCAAAAATTACTAAACAAACCCATCGAAACCTATGCGATTGGAATGGAAGAAGATGCGATTGATTTAAAATACGCCAAAGAAGTCGCTGACTTCATTGGTAGCAACCACCATGAAATTATAATTAATAAAGATGATGTTTTACATGCCATTAAACCCGTCATTAAAACTTTAGCAACCTTTGACATCACAACCATTCGCGCAAGCATTGGAATGTATTTAATTTGTAAAGCTATTCATGAACAAAGTAACATTCGTGTATTACTAACTGGAGAAATCAGTGATGAATTGTTTGGCTATAAATATACCGACTTTGCCCCTAGCAAAGATGCATTTCAAGAAGAAAGTGTAAAACGAGTACATGAACTTTACATGTATGATGTATTAAGAGCTGATCGTTGTATTTCCACAAACTCCATTGAAGCTCGTGTTCCTTTTGGAGATTTAGACTTTGTCAAATACGTTATGTCCATAGATCCTGAAAAGAAAATGAATACATATCATAAAGGAAAATATCTGCTTCGTCATGCATTTGAAAAAGATGAAATTCTTCCTTATGACATTTTGATGCGTGAAAAAGCCGCCTTCTCGGATGCGGTAGGACACTCTTTAAGTGATGACATCAAAGAATATGCCCAAAGCTATTACACAGATGAAGAATTTAAAGAAAAAGTAAAAAAATACAAATACTGTACTCCATTCACAAAGGAATCCCTATTATATCGAGAGATTTTTGAATCCTACTATCCAAACCAAGCGAGTATGATCAAAGATTTCTGGATGCCAAATAAGAACTGGGAAGGATGTAACGTCAATGATCCAAGCGCTCGATATTTATCAAACTATGGAGACAGCGGAAAATAGGAAGGATTGTGTAAACTATGAATTTTGAAATTGAACACGATGCCTGCGGTATTGGTACCGTAGTCCAAATCGATGGCAAACAAAGCTATGACGTTGTCGATAAGGCATTACACATTGTAGAAAAACTAGAACATAGAGCCGGTAAAGATGCGAGTGGTAAAGTGGGGGATGGTGTTGGAATCTTACTTCAAATTAGTGATGATTTTTTTAAAAAGACATTAAAGAAAGACAACATCAATTTACCAGAACACTATGGAATCGGTATGTTTTTCTTGCCAAGAAATAAACTTTTATTAAATCAACACAAAAAGATGTTTGAAAAATTTGTAGAACAAGAAAGCTGCAAATTTATCACATGGCGAAAAGTTCCTTGCAACGAATCTATCTTAGGTCAAAAGGCCAAGGACTGCATGCCAAATATCTATCAAGCTTTTATTGAAAGACCTCAAAATATTTCGAGTGATGTAGATTTTGACAAAGTCTTATATGTCATTCGTCGTGAATTTGAAAAGAGCTGTAAAGAAACCTATATCGCAAGCTTAAGCAGTCGTACTATTGTCTATAAAGGCATGTTTCTCGTATCTCAATTAAGAAACTTTTACCTAGATCTTCAAGACAAAAATTATAAATCTGCCATTGCGATCGTACACTCACGTTTCTCTACCAATACCACACCATCTTGGCAAAGAGCCCATCCAAACCGTTTTATTGCGCACAATGGTGAAATCAATACCATTCGTGCTAACGTCAACAAGATGTTAGCGCGTGAAGAAAGTATGCACTCTGAATTTTTAGATGAAAATTCAAGTAAGATTTTACCTATCATCAATACTTCAGGATCGGATTCTGCCATGCTCGATAATGCCCTTGAGTTTTTAGTTATGAATGGAATGCCACTAGAAAAAGCCGTTATGATCTTAATTCCAGAACCATGGAAACACCAAGACATGGACCAAAAGAAAAAAGATTTCTACCACTACTATGCCACAATGATGGAACCTTGGGATGGTCCTGCCGCCATTTTATTTAGTGATGGCGAAAAAGTCGGAGCTGTCCTTGATCGTAACGGACTAAGACCTAGTCGTTATTATCTAACAAGCGACAACATGTTGATTTTATCAAGTGAAGTCGGCGTTTTAGATATTGATGAAAAGAAAATCGTAAAAAAATCAAGACTTGAACCAGGCAAAATGTTGCTTGTGGATACAAAGAAAAAAGAATTGATTGAAGATTATTATTTAAAAAATGAATATGCCTCTTCAAATCCATATGGAGAATGGCTAGATACCTATCTATTACACCTTAAAGACTTACCGGCTCCCGATAAGAAAACCCACATCCACTCTCAACATGAAAGAGATATTCTTTATAAGATCTTCGGCTATACCTATGAAGATGTAAAAGACATTATTTTACCAATGGCCCGCGTCAAACTTGAACCAACAAGTGCGATGGGTACCGATATCCCTTTGGCAATTTATTCAAAAAATCATTTAAGTTTATTCCATTATTTTAAACAACTCTTCGCCCAAGTAACCAATCCACCTATTGATTCTTTACGTGAAGAAGTCGTTACAGATACAACCATCTATATTGGAAGTGACGGAAACTTATTAAAAGACAAATCCAACAACTGTACAGTCTTAGAGGTTAATAATCCAATTCTAACATCTCGTGATATGGATAAGATTCGTCAATTAAATCAGACAGGATTTAAAAACGAAACCATTTCCCTATTGTTCTATCGTGGTACTTCTTTAAAAGAAGCTTTAGACAACTTATTTATTGAATGTGACAAAGCCTATAGATATGGTGCAAATATCTTGATTCTTTCTGATAAAGGTGTAGACGAAGGTCATATGGCTATTCCTAGTCTTTTAGCTGTATCTGCCTTAGAACAACACTTAGTAAAAACGAAAAAGAAAACCGATATATCCATTATTCTCGAAAGTGGTGAACCTAGAGATGTCCATCAATTCGCTACATTACTTGGCTATGGAGCAACCGCCATCTATCCATATTTAGCCCATGAATGTATTGAAGAAATGATTCAATTGAATATGTTAGATAAAGAAGTCAACATTGCGATTGATGATTATAATGAAGCCATTTTAAAAGGCATTGTTAAGATTGCCGCAAAAATGGGTATTTCAACGCTCCAATCCTATCAAGGAGCCCAAATATTTGAAGCCATTGGTATCTCAAAAGAAGTCATCGATACATACTTCACAAACACTATTAGTGAAGTAGAAGGAATCACTTTAAAAGATATTGAAAACGATTTGATCTACCATCATGATCGTGCTTATGATCCATTAGGACTTACAACCGATACAAGTCTAGATTCCATTGGATTCCATAAATTAAGAAAGCGAGATGGAAAAGAAGATCACTTATATTCTCCAGAAACAATTGTGAAACTTCAAAGAGCTACGCAAACCAACGATTATGATTTATTTAAGGAATATTCAAGCGAATTAAATTCAAACCATCAAAAACATCATTTGAGAAGTCAATTACACTTTAAAAAGACAAGAAATTCAATTCCATTATCGGAAGTAGAGAGTGAATATGAAATCGTAAAACGCTTTAAAACTGGTGCTATGAGTTATGGCTCTATCTCTGAAGAAGCACATACTTGCATGGCAATTGCGATGAACCGTTTGGGCGGTAAATCCAATTCGGGTGAAGGTGGTGAAAAACCAGAACGTTTAGGTACAGAAAAGAACTCCGCTATTAAACAAGTGGCAAGTGGTCGTTTTGGTGTCACCGAAGAATACTTAGTCAGTGCCAAGGAAATCCAAATCAAAATGGCACAAGGCGCAAAACCAGGTGAAGGTGGACACTTACCAGGTAAAAAAGTCTATCCATGGATTGCGAAAACTCGTTATTCAACGCCAGGCGTATCTTTGATTTCCCCTCCCCCTCACCATGATATTTATTCCATTGAAGACTTAGCTCAATTGATCTACGACTTAAAGAATGCCAACCCACAAGCTCGAATCAGCGTCAAGCTCGTTAGTGAGGCCGGTGTTGGTACGATCGCATCTGGTGTTGCCAAAGCCGGTGCAACCGTCGTCTTAATTTCTGGTTATGATGGAGGTACAGGGGCGGCTTCACAAAGTAGTATTCACCATGCCGGTCTTCCATGGGAATTAGGTTTAGCCCAAGCCCACCAAAACTTAGTAGAAAATGGCTTAAGAAGTCGTGTTTTAATTGAAACTGACGGAAAATTAATGACTGGAAAAGATGTAGCCATCGCCTGCTTATTAGGCGCTGAAGAATTTGGCTTTGCGACTGCCCCACTTGTTACTATGGGATGTATGATGATGCGTGTATGTAATCTAGATACTTGTCCATTTGGTGTGGCAACACAAAACCAAAAATTAAGAAAGCGTTTTAAAGGAAAGCCGGAATATGTCATGAATTTCATGTTGCTTATTGCCCGTGAATTAAGAGAAATTATGGCTGACCTTGGCTATCACACAATTGATGAAATGGTTGGTCATACAGATAATCTTGAGGTTGATGAAGATGCGAATATGGATTACTCAAACATTTTAATGACTCCTCACAACATTCATTATGAACCTAAAGATACATTTAACTTTGAACTTGAAAAAACGGTGGATATGAAGACATTACTTCCTAAGTTTGAACCTTATTTCAACAAGAAAAAGCCACATTCAGAAACCATTTCAATTTCAAGTACGGATCGTACCGTAGGAACAATTTTATCCAATGCCGTCACTAAACAATTTAATAACACATTAGAAGATGATACATATACAGTCCATTGTAATGGTGGAGCTGGACAATCTTTTGGTGCCTTTGCACAAAAAGGAATCACTTTAGATGTTCATGGCGATGCCAATGACTACTTTGGTAAGGGTTTGTCTGGTGGTAAATTGATTATTCAGCCTAAAAAGGAAGCTCAATTTAAGCCAAATGAAAATGTCATTATTGGAAATGTTGCCTTATATGGGGCTACAAGTGGTGAAGCCTATATTCGTGGTATGGCTGGTGAGCGTTTTGCGGTTCGTAATTCTGGTGCAAAAGCCGTTGTTGAAGGAGTTGGAGATCATGGCCTTGAATATATGACAGGTGGTACTGTTGTCATTTTAGGTCAAACTGGTAAAAACTTAGCTGCCGGTATGTCTGGTGGTGTTGCATATGTATACGATCCAAATCATGATCTATATATGCGTTTAAATAAACAGTTAGTCAATACATATGAAGTAACTGGAAAAGCGGATAAAGAAGTATTAGAAGAGCTTTTAAACAAGCATTATACATATACAGATTCAGATGTAGCTAAAAAGATTCTTTCAAATCTAGATGAAGAATTATCAAACTTTAAAAAGATCGTTCCTAAGGATTATGAAAAGATCACAACATTGATTCAAGAATTAAAATCAAAAGGCTATCACGAAGATGAAGCCAGTCTTATGGCTTTTGAACAAGTACATGCATAAGAAAGGATGAAGGATTATGGGAAAACCAACAGGATTTTTAGATTACAAACGACAAGAAAATGAAGCGATTGAGCCACTTAGTCGAATCACAAATTTTAATGAATTTCATCCTTTTTTAGATGAAGAAACAAGGCGCAAACAAGGTGCACGCTGCATGAATTGTGGCGTTCCCTTTTGTCAATCCGCTATCAAATTAAAAAATATGGTGACAGGCTGTCCTTTACACAACTTGATTCCTGAATGGAATGATGAAATCTATAATGGTAATGATAAACGTGCTTTATCAAGATTATTGAAAACCAATCCATTTCCTGAATTTACAGGTCGTGTATGCCCTGCTCTTTGTGAGAAGGCATGTTTAAATGGTTTAGATCAAGATCCAGTCACAATTAAAGAAAATGAATTGTATACGATTGAAACAGCCTATAGTAACAATTGGATGAAAGCTTTTATTCCTAGTGTTCGCTCCGATAAAAAAGTAGCCATCATTGGTTCAGGACCTGCAGGTTTAGCTTTGGCTCATGATTTGAATCGTAGAGGACATGCTGTTACGGTCTTTGAAAAAGAAGATCGTATTGGTGGTTTATTGATGTATGGCATTCCGAATATGAAACTGGAAAAGAAAGTGATTCAAAGAAGATTAGACATACTTACCGAAGAAGGAATCGTTTTTAAAACCAATGTCAATGTTGGAAAAGACATCACCAAAAAGGAATTGGAAAAAGAATATGATGCGATCATCTTTGCGACTGGATCCAAAAAAGCACGTGATTTAAATGTAAAGAATCGTGATTGTACAGGCATTTATTTTGCGGTGGACTATCTTACAAAGGCAACGAAACATTTGTTGGATAATACCGAAGAAATCTCTGCCAAATATAAACATGTCGTGATTGTTGGTGGTGGAGATACGGGAAATGATTGTGTTGGAACAAGTATTCGTCAGGGTTGTGCAAGTGTAGTTCAAATTGAAATGATGCCTAAAGCACCGGATGAAAGATTGGAAAGTAATCCATGGCCTGAATGGCCTAAAATCTGTAAGACAGATTATGGTCAAGAAGAAGCGATTGCGGTATTTAAAAAGGATCCACGTATTTATGAAACGACGGTTAAAGAATGTATCTTAGATGATCAAAAGAATCTAAAACAGATCAAAACTGTCAAAGTACACTTCAACAATGGAAAGCTTGAAGAAGTGAAAGGTACAGAACAAATTTTAGATTGTGATTTATTATTGATTGCGGCTGGTTTTATTGGTGTTGAAGATGATTTAAAGAAGAGTTTTAAATTGGAAACAACACAAAGAAATACGATTGTGACACAACCAAATTCTTATCAAGTCAAAGACAAATACTTTACGGCTGGTGATTGTCATAGAGGTCAATCCTTAGTTGTTTGGGCAATCCATGAAGGTAAAGAGTGTGCTAAAGAAGTGGATGCGTATTTAATGGGTTATACAAATATGGAATAATTTAAACTTGTTTTAAGCTTGTTAATATATCCTTGTATTGTAAACAAGGAGGTATAAGGACATGAAACAAGAAATGCCAAGAATTCCAAATTCTAACTATAATTTATTCAAAAAAGGATCAAAATTAATTTTAAGTGCCGCTACATTTGGTGTGGTTGCGGCCGGAAGTTTTCAAGGGGTCAACTATGTGGTTGATAACTATAATAAACAAAATACAACACTTCAAAGTACAAATGTAGTCAATACTTCAAGTTCATCAACTTCAAATGTAAGTAAAGTCGCTCAAAATTGTATGCCTAGTATTGTATCAATTACCAATGTTTCTGTATCGGATGTACAAAATTATTTTAGTATGTATGGAAATAACTCAAGAAGCAATCCGTTTACCCAACAAGAAAGTACAAGTGTAGGTAGTGGTGTTATTATCAATAAACAGAATGGTGAAATCGATATTTTGACAAACTATCATGTTATTAAAAATGCCAAGACCTTGACTTGTACATTAGCGGATAATACAAATGTAAAAGCCACTGTAAAAGGTGTGGATGAAGATCGTGACTTAGCTGTAATTTCCATTAAAACAAGTGATTTAAGTGAAGATACTTTAAAACAAATTGCGATTGCGACAATTGGAGATAGTGACAAACTACAAGTCGGTGAAAAAGTCGTTGCGATTGGTAATGCGTTAGGCTATGGTCAAAGTGTTACAACAGGTATTGTATCGGCGACTAATCGTAGTGTTTCAACAAGTTCAGATACAGACAAATCGCAGTCTTATATTCAAACTGATGCTGCAATCAATCCAGGAAACTCAGGTGGTGCCCTACTAAATATGAATGGTGAGCTTATTGGCATCAACTCTGCCAAATTAAGTGATACAGATGTAGAAGGTATGGGCTATGCGATTGCGATCAGCGATGTGAAAGATTCAATCAACACAATGCTTCAAGGAAAAGATGTAAGTAAATCATCTACGCAATCTTCTTATTCACAGTACAACAATAATGAAGAAGAAGATGATGACTCCACTTCTCCATTTGACTTTTGGAACTAGGGCATAAAATCAAAAAGAACTAGACTGTTTAGATTATATTCTAGTCTGAATCTTTTATAAAAGTCGACATCCGTTTTTCATACTATAGAATCTGTAATTTGCTTAGTTGTTTTTTTTAGAAACTGTGGTATATTGAAGGTGACGAAGGAGTGCACTGTGGCGCTCAGCCTGGAGGGATACGTCCTTCCAGTTTTTTATTCATCAGAAAGAATCGAAATTATTAATTTTATGATTTTAATTTTTTTAGTGTTGTAATCATTTTCATCTATTGATGGTATATTAAATATTTTATCATGTATCAAACATATTTTGATATAGAACAATGATTATAATTCCTCTTCTTCATTCAACATTGGGAACTAAAACAGGGACTTGATTCCTGTTTTTTTTTATTGTAAACTATAGGAGATGTTTTTTTTATGGATATGGATCGCATGACCATAATCTATGTATGAAGGCATCAATTTGATTAGTTACATCGTATTCTTTTAAAGAAACGAAAGTAGGAGGAAATATGAACAAATCAAAACTATCAGTACGCCAGATGTGCGTGTTGGCTTTATTTTTAGCCATCGAAATCATCATGTATCTAACACCAATTGGATACTTACGTATCAACGCATTAAGTGTTACATTGATGCACGTGCCTGTAATTATTTTGGCTAGTACAATGGGACCAGAAGCCGGTGCTTTCTTAGGATTCGTATTTGGTTGTACTTCTGTAATTGGAGCTACAATGACACCTGGAATCACAAGCTTTGTCTTCTCTCCATTTATCACAGTTGGTGGAATTTCTGGTAACTTCTTTAGTTTAGTTATAGCTTTAGTACCACGTATTTTATTAGGTGTGATTGCTGGTTATGTATTTAAATTTGCGAAAAAATACGCAAAGAATACGCCAGTCGCTGCAGGTATTGCAGCCGCTGTTGCGACAGTATGCCACACAATCATGGTATTAGGATTGATCGTTATCTTATTCGGTCCTCAATACTCACAAGCTTTAGGTATTAGCCAAGCTGCACTAAACGGTGTTATGGCTGGTGTCATTGGAACAAATATGATTCCTGAAGTCATCGTAGCTGTTGTTTCAAATATGGCTTTAGCTACTGCATTAAGTTCAAGATACGTTGGTATTGCACAACAAGCATAGTCAATGAATAGTGTAACTTTGGTTGCACTATTTTTTTTAAATGGATTATAATGTTCTGGGTGATAAAAATGGATTTAAATTGGAAATTAAATAAAACAGAACATATTGTACAAGATGAATGGATCGACTTTCGTAAAGAATCATTTATTCTTCCAGACGGAAAGGAATTCTCCCCTTTCTATAACTATTCAAGAAGAAACTTCGTTGTGATTATCGCAAAAACAAAAGATGATAAATATATAACCGTCAAACAATTCAGACATGGTCTAAAAAAAGTAACCACTGAATTTTGTGCTGGTGGCATTGAAGGAAGTGAACATGAAAGTGCCTTATTAGCAGCTAAACGTGAACTTGAAGAAGAAACAGGATATGTATCTAATGATTGGAAACATATATATACGATTCCTAGCAATCCGACAATAGCGGATAATTATGCATTTTTATATTATGCCGACAATTGTGAAAAAGTATCAAATCAACATCTAGATTCAACTGAATTTTTAGAAGTCAAAGAATATACAGAAGATGAAATCAACGATTTAATTAAAAACAACAAGTTTGTCCAACCAATCCATCTAATGGGTTGACTAATGGTGAAAAAAGGCGTATTATAGGGATGTAAGGGAGACTTATAAACATGGAAAAATTAACTAAAAAGGACATCATTTCTAACATTGCCGAAGATTCTCACTTAACTAAAAAGGACATCACTGAAGTTGTAGACTTGGCACTTACACAAATCTTTGAAGGTTTAAGTGCAGGAAAAACAGTAGATCTTGCAGGATTTGGAAAATTTGAAATCACAGAAAGAAAAGCTAGAGAAGGAATTAATCCTCTAACGAAAGAAAAGATTCAAATTGAAGCTAGCAAATCTGTTAAGTTCAAAATTGCCAAAGCATTAAAAGAAGCCGTAAATAAATAATATCAAAACAAAAAGCATCCCTAGAGATGCTTTTTAATTACCTTCTTCGATCATTACCACTCATATTATAATACTCAGATTTACTCTTATACATTCTTTCATCCGCTAATTTAGAAACAGAATGAATTGAATCAAAATCTTGTTCAGAAGACTTGACGACACCATATGATACAGATATTGAATTGGAATACTTACCATGCCAATCATGAATAGTCGTATCAAACACTTGTAATATAGAATCTATATTCGATACGGATTCTTGAATCAGTACAACAAATTCATCTCCACCAATACGATATATTTTTCCATAAGAGGCAAACGCAAACTTCATGCAGTTACTAGCCGCACAAATAAGTTCATCCCCTGCACTATGTCCAAGTGTATCATTGGCTTTTTTTAAACCATTTAAATCCAAAGATATATAAATCCATTCCGTATTTAAATCTAAATTTTCCATATCCGAATCATAGGCACGTCGATTGTAACATTTCGTCAATTCATCCGTATTTGAAGTATAGATATACTTTTCTTTTTCATACTTCTCCTTTAATACTCTAGAAAGCATTAAAACTAGTAAGCATGAAGCTAAAGTTAAATAAATACCCACTATCAAGATCGCAACAATATTAGTTTGAGCATTCATTGACTCCAACATACATACAGCTACAATATAATCTCCATGTTTACGTTTTACAAATCGATAGCCTTTATGATTGAAATGAGCCGTATTTCCAACCCACGATGCATCTGTTGCTCCTAAAATCTTTTTTGTCTTTGCGTCCACCACATAGATTTCCATACCCTTATAAACTGGCATGTCGGCTACAACATTTGAAATTTGGTTTCGCTTCAATTCCTTTAATAGACGCTTTTGCGTAATCCCCACTTGCACCATATGCGTTTTCGCTTCATTCCAAGTAATAGCATACATCATCTCTTTAGCTTCTGCTGTATTTGGCGTGACATCCTGGCATAATGTTAAATCTTTATTATTTAACATTTGTTTAAAGAAAGCCATTTGTTCACCTGAATCAAAACTATATCCAAAATATTTAGGTAACGAACCCGAATAGATTGTTCCCGTATCATCAATAAAATGAATTTCATCCACAGACATTAAGCCTGCAATCTTTTGAAGTTCATCGACATCATATTCCACTTCCGGCTTAGCATCCACAATATAAGATATGGCCTTTGCACGAACAATATAATCATCTTTTAAAGATTTTACGAATTCACTTTCAATCGACTCATTCTTATCTATAACCGCAATCACTCGATCTAATAATACATTAGATGTTGTTTGTGCATTCTTATCATTCACATACTGCAATATGCAAGTTTCTAGAATCAGGGCCACCGCAACAATGGTGATTGAAAGTATTAAAATTTTTCTTTTCCTCATATTTACTATTTTAGGTTATATTTTACAAAAATAAAAGTAGCATTTGTTATGCCACAATCTTTTGAATCGATTTTTTTAATTCTTCAGCTGCCTTTTTTGTATCATCCGCATCCATAATAGCCGATACAACACAAACACCTTGAATAGGACTCTTTTCTAAAACAGAAAGATTATCTTTATTTAATCCTCCAATCGCACAAACCGGAATATTAACAGCTGCACAAATATCATTTAGTGTTTCAACACTTGTAATCTTTGTTTTCACATGCGTCTTTGTTGGATAAATGGCACCACAACCCAAATAGTCAGCACCATCGGCCTCTGCTTTTTTCGCAACTTCTACTGTTTTTGCGGTAGCTCCAATAATACAATTTTCACCCATAATTTTACGAGCTTGTGAAATTGGCATATCTTCATTTCCTAAATGAACACCACATCCTACAGCCATTGCGATATCAATTCGATCATCAATAATTAATGGGATGTTATAGGCATCCGTTATATTTTTTACCTTTAATGCCAATTCATAATATTCCAATGTTGATTTATTCTTTTCACGAAGCTGGACAATGGTTGCTCCACCCAAGCAAGCTCCTTTTACTTTACGCAAGAATGTTTCTTCATCATACCCATCTGAATTGGTAATAAAATATAATGTATAATCTACTTTTTTCATCCTAACACCTCAATTTTAAACAAAGATTCATCATAATTAGTAAGCTTATAGATCTCATCCATAAAATGCATATGGAAAGTTCCAGGACCAGAGCATTCTGTTTTTTCAGCAGCTACCTCATAATAACAAGTTGCCTTAATACAAGCCAATAATGGAGAATAACTAGCTAAAAATGTCGCAATTGCGACATTTAACATACATCCAGTCCCAGTGATTCTTGAAAGCATGTCACAACCATTTGAAATGAGATTGACCTCTTTACCATCAGTAATAACATCAATCTTACCACTACAAACCACAACACAACCGAGATGTAAAGCCATCTCTTTTAGCCACTTACAACTTTCATAGATATCCTCTTCATCTTGAATATCCGCATCTACACCATGCGCATGACTTGTCATTCCATAAAAAGCTTTACATTCACTAATATTACCCTTAATAACGGTTGGACAAGCTACAGAAACCAGTTCTTTAGCATAATTCAATCGAAGTGTTGAACAAGCCACTCCAACCAAATCTAAAATGAATGGAATTTTATTTCCTTTAGCACATTTAGCACTCATCATCATAGACTTAGCTCTTATATCATCAAAGTTACCTAAATTTAATGCCAAAGCACTTGAATTTAAAGTAATCGATTCAACTTCATCCGGATGACAAGCCATAATCGGCTTCGCCCCCAAAGCTAATATAAGATTTGCACAATCATTAATTGAAATCGGATTTGTGATACAGTGAATCAAATTATTCGTTTGTTTCAACAAATTTTTGCACTCCTAACTTTCTTTGAATATTTTCTAGGATTCCACTACGAGACATTGACTTCAATAAAACATACGCAATACTTCCACCAATAATTGTACCCATTAAAAAGCTAGGCACATAGAACATCCAAGTAAGTCCCGTTCTACCCCATAAATATGTCATTACTGGATATGAAAGAACAGAACCAATTAAACCTGTACCAATGACTTCACCAAGTACGGCAGCCCAAATCTTTCCTTTACTAACACGATATAAGATTCCAGATAATGTAGCTCCAAAAATAGCGCCAGTTAAAGCCAATGGTGGAATTCCCATAACTGTCATACGAATTAAACCAATAGCTAAAGCACAAAGAAATGAATACCAAGGCCCCATAAATACAGCCATTGTGATATTAATAAGATGTGCCATAGGACACATTCCTTCCACACGTAAAATGGGTGAAATAACCACTCCAACAGCTACCATCATTGAAAAAAAGACTAAGCTTAATAAGTAATTGTGTTTATTCATAATACTACCTCCTACAGATACAGATGGCCTAGAAAACACGCAAAAAACCATCTGTGGTTTCGGTATTAGACAAACAGTCCTCTCTCATCCTGTCAATTCAGGCTCCCTCGCTTGTTTTCTATACTCTAGGCGCTCCCCTACAGTAAGGCAATAAAATAAAAAGACCTGCAACGTAAAAAGACAGGTCAAAAAAACATCTATACTTCCTACGCCGGCATTATCCGTCAGGTTTAATGGGTCGAAGTCGAACTTCCTCTCAGCAATAGCTCCCCAGATTTATTTACTACATTTAGAATTTTAGTACAAAACAATACAAAGTGCAAGTCAAATCTGCTAATATGAAATCAAGGAGGAATTTCATTATGAAACAATACAAAAATCATTTCTTAGTCATTTTAGCTATCTATTTTCTGATCTTTTTAACTATGGCACTATCTCCATATGTCATTGTTAGTGGAGAAGAATATTCCTTATCCCACATTCTATTTTTTGCAAGCCTTATTAGTACCAATCTGATTGTTCCATTTGCACTAAATACAATCTACTTGATATATCTATTATTCAAAACCATCATGTCTCAAGATAATTAGTGACTATTTTAGCTTCTCAACTAACTTTAAAAACTTCTTCTCATTCATCACATCATTCGTTATATAATCACCATTATAGAATAAGGCATAGGTAGTGATAGGAGTTGGCGCATTTTGCGCCTTTTCTTTTGTATCTAGATGAATCGCTTTAAATTCTATATTTTGTTCTTTTGAAACATTCTCTATAATCGGAACATACTTCGCATTAAAAGGACATTGGCTTGTATAATGTAAGACAAAACCAAACTCTTCGATATGACATTCTTTCGCACAAGATTTAAATTTAGGTGCATCCGAATCATTAAAAGCTAAATACCACAGTTGTATTCCATTCCTCGCTTCATCAGAGATTTTAAAACCTTTATAGGTTAAAAACTTAGGATCTGCAAGATACGGCATTTTCTTTTTACTAGATAAGATACAAATTCCATCCATTCCTTTCTTCTTACTATCCTCAATACACGTATTTAATAATTGACTTGAATAGCCATGACCCTTTAAAGATCCAGACACCCATAAACAATCTATATACATATAATTCTTGGCATCGATTGGAATCCATGCATTCTTTGCAGGAATATATTCAATAAAGCATTTTCCTCTTACACTCGATTTAATAAAGACAAGCCCATCATCAAAACGATCACACAACCAGTCTTTCTTTGATCTTACTTGAACATCTGAATTACTACTAATAGCACAACAAATGTGTTCTTGTTCTATATTTTCTTTTGTGACATATACATAATCCATGATTCAACACCTCAAAATCAGTATACTAAAAGAAGTTGAAATCAATCAATTCAAAATTACTGTTTATATCAGTTTCATCTTAATGATTCATTATCAGATATTCCTGTAGTTTAGAGTAAAAAAAACGATAAAAATGCACTGAAAATTACACGAATAATTTGTAAAAAAATATCACTAAACAACACGTATTATAAAAAGGAGTTGAAATTCATCAACTCCTAAGTGTTTTATTTATCGAATTTAATAGCAGCCTGTGCAGCAGCAAGTCTAGCGATTGGTACACGATATGGTGAACAAGAAACGTAGTTCAATCCAACTCTATGACAGAATTCAATACTTGCTGGATCACCACCATGTTCTCCACAAATACCTAATTTAATATTTGGACGAGTACTTCTTCCAAGCTCTGTAGCCATCTTAACAAGTTTTCCAACACCTCTTTGATCTAAGTGTGCAAATGGATCTTGTTCGAAAATCTTCTTGTCATAGTAATCTTGTAAGAATCCTCCCGCATCATCTCTTGAGAAGCCAAATGTCATCTGCGTCAAGTCATTTGTACCAAATGAGAAGAATTCAGCTTCTTTTGCGATCTCATCCGCCAATAATGCAGCACGAGGAATTTCAATCATTGTACCTACATGATATTTCATATCTAATTCGGATTCTTGAATCAATTTGTCAGCTACATCACATACAACCTTTTTAACATAACGAAGCTCTGCAACATCACCAACCAATGGAATCATGATTTCTGGTTCAATTTTCCAGTCTGGGTGTCTTTCATTAACAGCTAAAGCAGCCTGAATCACTGCCGTTGTCTGCATTTCAGCAATTTCTGGATAAGAAATAGCCAAACGACATCCACGATGACCCATCATAGGGTTGAATTCGTGTAAGCTAGAAATAACAGATTTCAATTCATCCAAACCAATGTGCATATCCTTAGCTAATTGTGTAATATCATAAGAGTTTGTTGGCAAGAATTCATGTAAAGGTGGATCCAAGTAACGAATTGTCACTGGTAGACCTTCCATAGCTTCATAGATTCCTTCAAAGTCACTTCTTTGCATAGGCAAGATTTTTTCTAATGCGACACGTCTTTGAGCTGATGTTTTACTAACAATCATTTCACGAACTGCTTTAATACGATCTCCTTCAAAGAACATGTGTTCCGTACGAACTAAACCAATACCTTGCGCACCAAATTCATGTGCTTGTTTTGCGTCATGTGGTGTATCTGCATTTGTACGAACTTTTAATGTACATCTTTCATCCGCCCAATTCATGAAGCGTTCAAAGTCTCCTGAAATACTTGCAGGAACGGTTTTAATAGCACTACCATAGATATTCCCTGTAGAACCATCCAAACTGATCCAATCTCCACGGTGATATTTCACACCATCAATTTCAAAATATCCTTCATCATCATGCATATTGATATCGCCACAACCACTTACGCAGCAAGTACCCATACCACGAGCTACTACAGCAGCATGACTTGTCATACCACCACGTACAGTTAAGATACCTTGAGATACGTGCATACCTTCAATATCTTCTGGACTTGTTTCTAAACGAACTAAGATGACTTTGTGATTACGACTTGCTTCTTGGATTGCTTCTTCGGCACTAAATACAATTTGTCCACAAGCAGCACCAGGACTTGCTGGAAGTGCTGAAGCAATTGGCTCGGCTTTCTTTAATTCATCTGCATCAAACATTGGGTGAAGTAATGAATCCAATTGTTTAGGTTCTACCATCATTAAGGCTTCATCCGTAGTAATCATACCTTCATCCACCATGTCGCACGCAATCTTTAATGCAGCTTGTGCTGTACGTTTACCATTACGTGTCTGCAACATGAACAATTTACCTTTTTCAATTGTAAATTCCATATCTTGCATATTGCGATAGTGAGTTTCCAATTTTTTAGTAATCGCAACAAAATCATCATATGCTCCAGGAGCTACTTCTTTTAATTGATCGATTTTTTGAGGTGTACGAATACCCGCAACAACATCTTCACCTTGTGCATTCATTAAGAATTCACCATATAATTTATTCTCACCAGTACTTGGATTACGCGTAAAGGCAACACCCGTACCACAATCATTACCCATATTACCAAATACCATCATCTGTACGTTAACTGCAGTTCCCCAGCTTGATGGAATATCATTCATCTTACGATAATAGATAGCACGAGGATTGTTCCAAGAACGGAATACAGCCTCAATAGCACCCATCAATTGTTCTTTAGGTTCTTCAGGGAATTCTGATTTTAATTCATTTTTGTAGAATGCCTTAAACAATTCTACCAACTTTTTCATATCCTCTGCATTTAAATCTAAATCATCCGTAATGCCTCTTTCAGCCTTTACTTCATCAATGATCTCTTCAAAACGCTTTTTACTCAACCCCATTACAACATCTGAATACATTTGAATAAAACGACGATATGAATCATATGCAAAACGCTCATTATTAGTTAAGTTAGCCACAGTTTCTGCAACTGTTTTGTTCATACCTAAATTTAAAATAGTATCCATCATACCAGGCATACTCGCACGTGCACCTGAACGAACAGATACTAATAAAGGATTGGCTTCATCCCCTAATTTCTTTCCAGATTTCTTTTCTAATAAATCTAGATACTCCATAATTTGAGCTTTAATACCATCATTGATAGTTTCATTATCTTCATAATATTGGTTACAAGCTTCTGTAGTAATTGTGAATCCATAAGGTACAGGCATTCCAAGTTTAGACATTCCAGCTAAATTAGCACCTTTTCCACCTAACAATTCACGCATTGTTTCATCGCCTTCATTAAATTCATAGACATATTTTTTATCCATAATACTTTACCTCCTTTTGTAACCGTTTACATGTGTAAACTATTATAACATACAAAATTACAAAGTGATAGTTTTTTTTAAATTTTCACAAATAAAAACCTATCAGTTTTCACCAATAGGTTTATCCACGCTTAACAACCGCACTTTTTTGTCTAAACGCTATACCAATCTTTACAATATCTTCAACACCAAAATCGTTTAATTCTGTATCATATTTCATATCTTCAATCTGTTTAAGTGCACTATTAGCCAGTGAATCTAAATCAGCATTTATATCTTTCGTATGTTTAAACTCAAAGATAAATCCAGGTATTCCCTGCACCATCGGCAATAATTCAATATCAAACCGACCTAGTCCTGATTCCCTATTTGATCTTACCTTATATTGACTTCCTAGTACAGCACATAATCCAAGCATCATTCCGTGATAGAATGCTTCATTAGCCCCATCCATCGTTGATATACTTTTTAACATAAAATCCTCCAATAACGACTGCAGTTTACGTGTATCTTTAGAAAAGATAGCCTGATGAATTGAAATTGAAACATTATTTTGATTTGTGCGATTCAGCACTTCTTTTTCATATACATATAAAATTTCTTTATTAGGAATAGCCACATCACACATATAATTTCCATCATTTTGCGGATATATCGCCGCCACCTTTAGATAACCCGCAACCAATAAGAAACTATATATACTATAAGGATTGTTTTGAACCTCAGGATATATTACACTTGTATCTACATAAGTTGTGATTGTATTTCCACAAAATAATTTATATAAATTCTCAGTAATTTCAGGTGTTGCAGTTCCAATAATTTCACCAATAATATCATTACTACCCGTTGATTGCCAAAAAGCTTTTGGAAAACATTGATCCGAAATATAATTGATCACAGACCAAGGATTAAATATCTCGGTATTTCCAAAACGATATCCATCATACCATTCCAAGATTTCTTGGTATTTATCTTCATATTCATAATATGCAAGCATGTCTTTGACTTCTTCATTTGTGAAACCAAAATAAGAACTATAACTATTATCTAATATGGAGTTCGTTTTTAAATTGTTCATTCCGCTAAAGATACTTTCTTTTGCGACCCTTAAAATACCAGTTAAAAATCCAAAAGCCAAATGTGGATTGTCTTTTAGACCACCCGAAAAAAAATTGCGCATAAAATCAACAATTTCATTATAAAAATCACAAAGATGACCTTGTTGAATGGGCGTATCATATTCATCAACAATAATGATACACTCTTTATTATAATGTTTGTGAAGTAATAAAGATAAAAGTTGAAGCCCCATTTGACAATCAACCTCATTTATATTTTCACTCGCAAAACGATGATACTGTTCTTTTTCGTATGAGCTTAGTACAAAACTACTTTCCAACTCATCATGACGCATAAATTCTAGAGAAATCAATTTACTAATTTTTTGAAAAGTCTCTTGCCAACTCGAACATTTAACATCTTTAAAAGACAAGAATATCACAGGATATTGACCTTGATGTTTTGTATAGTAATCCCCACACTGCCATATATACTTATCTTTAAAATAAATAGATGTATTATCCGATGTTTTTTCAAAAAACACACGTAGCATATCCATATTTAATGTTTTCCCAAAACGCCTAGGACGCGTGAAAAGAGACACCATCGGTATCGCATTCAAAAAATCACGAATCAATAAAGTCTTATCTACATAGTAATAATTCGTAGTTGCCGACTTAAAATCAGAAACACCTATTGGTAATGGCTTTTTTGGACTTAAAATCGCATTATCAGGAATCAGCCAATTGCGTCCATCCTTTATCGCGCCAACTATTTCTTTTTGTTTACACATCTGTTGAATTCTACGAGCCGATACGCCCATCTTTTTAGCAGCAGATTCACAAGATATATAATCCATAAGGCACCTCCTAAACATCTTTATATTCTAAGTATATCTGTTTAAACGAAATACATCAACTGCATTTCGTTTGTGTTTCGTTTGAAAACGAAAAAAAAGAACTAGATTCCTCTAGTTCATACTTGCCTGTTCTCTACACTTACCACAAACTGAATAATTTGGACAAGCATCTGTACATGCATTGTCGACAACCGTTCTTAATTGAGCTGGCATCATTGTCGTGATCTCATCATCATCATATCCAACCACAAGACTTTTTTCAGATAAAAGAATCGGTCTTTTTAAAATCGATGGATTTTCCTGAATCAAAGATACAAGTTCTTTCATTGAATAATCATCAATATCCTTTTTTAAAGCCTGAAATGCTTTTGAACGAACCGAAATAATATCTTCCGTTCCATTTTCACATCGCGACAATAAATATTTAATTTCACTTTCCTTCAATAATGAAGTAAAAATATTTTTTTCAATAAATTCAATTTGGTTGTCTTTTAACCATTGTTTTGCCTTACGGCAACTCGCACAACCTGGAGAAGTATATAAAATTACCATAATAATTGCCTCCTTCAACTAATTATATCATATCACTAGGTTTAAAAGAAATAGTTGTATCTATTATTTATATGTGCTATATTCTTTTCTAGTGAGGTCAAAAAATGGAAAAAGCTATTCTATCTAGAATTAATTTAAAAACATTAGATACAAATATCGCATATGATTATTTTGAAACAATTTCAGATTTAATTGATACAAAAGAAGTTCAAGATTTAAAAAAATGCAGCCAACACTTAGCTACATCCCGCTTTCAACATTCATTGAATGTTTCCTATTATTCATTTTTGATTTGTAGAAAATTCGGACTCGACGCCTATAGTGCAGCCCGTGCTGGTCTTTTACATGACCTATATTACTATGATTGGAAAACCGATGACAAGCGTCCCTTAGAAGGAAATCATGCCAAGATTCATCCAATCATCGCTCTAGAAAACGCAAAAAATATCACAGTAACCAATCCAACCATTGATGATGCCATTTTACATCACATGTGGCCACTAAAGACAAGTCATCCAAACACAAGTGTTGGATGGATCATTCAAGCTGTAGATAAATTTTGTGCCATTACAGAAATGGGACACCAATCCCTATTTAGAGCAAGTCGTTCAAACAATCTATTAAGCTATTGCATTCTATTTACATTCTTATTAACAATGTAGGCAGCTAGATTATCTAGCTGCCTTTAATTTTTCCTTAAATTGTTCTAACCATAAAGAACCATCTGAATTTAAACCATAGTCACCCATTTGAATACTTGGCTTTTTCTCCCCATGAAAATCACTTCCACAAGTAATCAAAAGATGATGTTCTTTGGCAAGATTTTCATAATATACATTCTGTTCTGGCGTATGATAATTACTATAAGCTTCAATACCATCCACTCCCGAATCCAATAAAATTTTCAACATCTCATCGTTTTTATAAAACGTTGTAAAAGGATGTGCTACAACCGCAAGCCCACCTGCTTCATGAATCTTTTGAACCGATTCGACAAAATCAGGCATAGGTACATATACAAATAAGTCCGATCCATATTGACATTTATCCCAAAAGAAATTCACAGGAGCCGGATCACTTCTTTTACCGCCAGGAATATAATCCTTAAAATCTGGAATATCTTGATAACGAGGATCATTAAACATATGTGTACACATCACAAACCATGGATTTTTACCATTCGCCTCTTTTAATATCGCCTCTTCATCAATTTCAACCCCATATTTTGCACGCAATCGATCACAACGAGTTGAAAATGCATTTCTAGACTTTACTTGCGTTTTTTCTAATAAATTTTGAAAATAATCATTATCTAAATCAATACCATACCCAAGTAAATGCACATCTGTATATCCAATGCTTGTTGAACACTCAATAGCTGGAATCACTTCAATTCCAACTTCATTTCCTAAGCGAATCATTTCTTTTACACCACTAATACAATCATGATCACTAAGCGCAATGGTCTTTAAACCTTTATCTTTAGCGATTTCAATCAATTCTTTTGGTGTGAATTGTCCATCGCTCGAATAACAAGAATGCATATGCAAATCAAATCTATTCATACTTACCTCTTATAATATATAGAAAAATAAAATCACAAAAATACCAAGAATAATGCGATACCATCCAAAAACAGTAAAATCATGATTCTTTACATAATTTAATAAAGCTTTTATCGCAAATAAGCTGACCACAAAAGCTACAAAAGTACCTAACAACAATAAGAATAATTGTCCAAAACTAAACAATCCAACCTTCATCAAATATTTGATGACTTTTAATAGACTCGCACCAAACATAACAGGAATGGCTAAAAAGAAGGAAAATTCACTAGCGACCGTTCTTGAACAACCACAATATAAACCGCCCAAAATCGTGGCTCCAGATCTTGATGTACCTGGAATTAAAGCCAAACATTGAAAACAACCAATCTTTAAAGCCGATTTGTAATCCAAACGCTCAATGGTTTGAACCTTTTCTTTCTTTGGATGTTTTTCTACGAAAATAAAGATCATTCCATATAGAATCAAAGTGATCGCAATCACAATATTCTTTGATAAATAATCCTCAATGATATTATCCAATAATAAACCAATGATGGCACAAGGAATTACTCCCACAATCACCTTTGACCACAGTTGTAATGTCTGTTTCTTCTTCTTTGCTGATTTTCTTGAATCAAACGGATTCAATTTTTGCTCATACAAAACTAAAACAGCCAAAATACTACCAAATTGAATGACAACTTTGAACACTTCAAAAAATTTAGCCGGCTCTAAAGGCCATATGCTCGAAAATAAAATCAAATGTCCTGTTGAAGAAATAGGTAACCATTCGGTAATTCCTTGAAGGATACCTAAAAAGATTGTTTTAATAATATCTATCATTCTTCATTCCTTTTTGATGCATAATCATGAACCATCTCTTTAAAGATTTCTCCACGAATCTCATAATTTTTAAATTGATCAAAACTAGAACATGCAGGACACAACAAGACAATATCACCAGGTTTCGCAAACAACACAGCCTTTTCAAACGCATCCTTCATAGTTTCAACACTCACTTGATTCGAAAAAATATCTTTAAATTTATCTTTTGTCTGACCAAAAGAGATACATTTCTTAACAACCGCATCATATTGTTTCAAATCATCAAAAGAAATATGTTTATCTTTACCACCACATAGTAAGATCACATTCTTTTCAAAAGCGGATAATCCAGCACAAGCCGCATGTGTATTTGTTGCCTTTGAATCATTATAGAAACGCACATTATCGATTGTATCCACATATTCAATACGATGTTCTACACCACAAAATTCACGAATTACTTCTTGAATATTAAATAGAGAAACCCCCATTAAGTAAGCCATACAACTTGCCATCATCGCATTTCCACAATTAAATTCTCCAACAATTTTTAAATCGGATAATTTAAACAATTGTGTATCTTTATAATAGGCATATTGATCATCTTTATATAAGTCAACATCTTTTCTTTTTAAAGAAAAATCAATCACGCGACAAGGAATGTTTTGCGCATACTTCACAACATTTTCATCATCCACATTACGAATAAAATAATCATCCGCATTTGTGTTTTCATAAATACGCATCTTACTTTCATAATAAGCCTCTAGACTATCCATATAATCTAAGTGATCTGGCGCTAGATTTGTGACAGTCGATACATGTGGTCTAAATGTTTCAATTCCTAACAATTGAAAATTACTCAATTCTAAGGCGACATTATAATTTGTATCCGTATATTCTAAAGCCAATTCACACAAAGGCGTACCGATGTTTCCGGCAACTAAACTCTTCTTTTGACGATTCAACATCTCAAATAATAAAGTTGTTACCGTTGTCTTTCCATCTGTACCTGTAACAGCCGCATAATCAAAGTTTTTCGCATAACGATATGCCACTTCAATTTCCGTATAGATTTTTGCGTTTTGTTCCACAAAATAATGAACGAAAGGAACACGATAAGGGATTCCAGGATTCTTTACAATAAACGCATATTTTTTTTCTTTTAAACAATCTGGATGACCTTCATCATATACTTCAATACCCAATGATTCTAATTCACTCTTTTCATTCACTTTATTAGAATCTGTTAAAATCACGTGATACCCATTCTTTAATAATAATTTACTTACCGCAATACCACTACGAGCCGCGCCAATAACCAATACAGTTTCCATTCTACATTACCCCCAAAACAAGCCCAAGAATAGCTACGATCACACCTACAAGTCTAAAGCGAGTTACAACCTTTTCTTCAGACCAGCCACACATTTCAAAATGGTGATGTAAAGGCGCCATCTTAAAGATTCTCTTATGTGTTTTTTTATAATACGTAACCTGTATAATTACACTTAAAACCTCTGCCACAAACACAAATCCAATCACAATCAAAAGGATTTCTTGTTTTAAAACCATTGCGATGGCCGCTATAAAGCCACCTAGCGCTAAAGATCCAGTATCACCCATAAAGATCTTAGCTGGATGCTTATTGAATTTTAAATAACCTAGTAACGCAAAGATGACCATACAAATCAAGCATGCCACATTATTTAAGTCTTGAATGAATGCGAAAATCGCAAAAGGAACTAATGCGATCACCATTTGACCTGCACATAATCCATCCAAACCATCCGTTAAGTTAACGGCATTGGTTTCTGCTGTAAACATTAAGAAAACTAAAATAAAGTAGAACCATGATAAATTGATTGTGACATCAAAAATTGGAATCCAAATATCTGTAGTTGAATTTGTTCGGTACAAGAAGAAAAATACAACGGCTAAAATAGATTGAAGTAAAAACTTATGCGCTGGTTTTAATCCCTCATTGTTCTTTTGAACTACAATAATATAATCATCAATAAATCCAACAACACCATATCCTACAAAGGCCAATAAAATAATCATTGTGTTCATATCTAATTTGAATGGTGTAAAGAAAGAACCAATCACATACACAAGTGTAGGTACAATAATAAAGGCTAAGCCACCCATAGTCGGCGTACCATTTTTCTTTTTATGGCTTGCCAAGCCCTCTTCTCTTTCCGTCTGTCCAAATTTGATTTTATGTAAATAATCAATCAATCCAGGCATGATGACTAACATAATAACGAGTGTGATTAAACACATTCCAATAATCCATATATAATTCGAATTCAACATTCTATCTACTCCTCTTTTCAAAACACTATCATTATAACATTCTATTGAATTCCTAACAAATTTTAATTCAGGACTTGAAATACAGGCTTGTTAATGGTATTATAGTTAAGCGATTGCGTAAATGAAAGAAAAAGGAGGACATTAAGATGTCAAGAGTATGTGCAGTATCTGGAAAAGGTCCTTTATCTGGAAATAAACGTTCTCACTCAATGCGTGCTTCTCGCCGTAAATGGAACGTGAATCTTCAAAAAGTTCGTGTTGTAGTTGACGGAAAACCTCAAACTATCCGTGTTTCAGCTAGAACATTAAAAACATTGAAGAAACAAAACGCTATTTAATTTTAGATAATTAGGATCCTTAAAAAAATTATGCATAAGATAAAAAAGAAGAGATAAACTCTTCTTTTTTTCTATTTATAGAATTCTTTTAATTTTTCATTCAAAAATTTGGCAACCTTCAAGTCTTGATTAAATTGAAAATTATGTTGAATGACTGGAGATTTCGAAATATATACATATACCTTATTTCCATTTAATAATTTAATTTCAATACCCACATATATTTTTTTCATTTCAATAAAAATACTCGAATTCAAAGTACTTACTAACACCTTATGAGAAAACATAGGTGATTTGTCTTTATATTTTGCGTCTTCATATACAATTTGACTTGAAACAACATCATAAAACGAATACTTACCTAAACTTCCATCCAATACAGTAAATTCTTTCTTTTTCTCGTCAAAAATAAGACTATCCATAAAAATCACCACCCTATATTTCTATTTTACCATCTACAATAAGAAAGTAGGCGATAGAGTTTAAATTCTACCGCCCCTTATCAAACCATACGTG
>ENA-ORRU01000255-ORRU01000255.1-human-gut-metagenome-genome-assembly--contig:-NODE-255-length-44249-cov-110.250577_pt1 | contig 44249 bp, 33 predicted proteins | sample MGYA00242184_ERZ509151 | MGnify/ENA primary metagenome ERZ509151 (study PRJEB26280, sample SAMEA2338667) | human gut metagenome | biome: human gut; feature: human-associated habitat; material: faeces... | reverse complement strand
TCCAGCTAAGATCGTTGCTGTATTCAAGAACCTCGAGTTGCCACAGCCAAAGAACCACTTCACTGTAGGTATCGTTGATGACGTTACATTCACTTCTCTCCCAGAAGAGGAGGAAATCCCAATGGGTGGTGACGACTTGTTCGAGGCTAAGTTCTACGGTTTGGGTGCTGACGGTACTGTTGGTGCTAACAAGAACTCAGTTCAGATCATCGGTAACAATACTAACAAGTATTGCCAGGCATACTTCTCTTACGACTCTAAAAAGTCTGGTGGTTTCACCTGCTCTCACTTGCGTTTCGGCGACAGCCCTATCCACAGTGCTTATCAGGTAAATACTCCTAACTTCGTAGCTTGCCACGTACAGGCTTACCTCCACATGTACGATGTAACACGTGGTTTGCGTAAGAACGGTTTCTTCCTGTTGAACACTATCTTCGACGGTGAGGAGTTGGTTAACTTCATCCCTAACAAGGTAAAGCGTTACTTCGCTCAGAACAACATCACAGTTTACTATATCAACGCAACTAAGATTGCTCAGGAAATTGGTCTCGGCAACCGTACCAACACCATCCTCCAGTCTGCATTCTTCCGTATCACAGAGGTTATTCCTTTGGATCTCGCTGTAGAGCAGATGAAGGCATTCATCGTTAAGTCTTACTCTAAGAAGGGTCAGGACGTTGTTGACAAGAACTTCGGTGCTGTTGACCGTGGTGGTGAGTACAAGCAGTTGACAGTAGATCCAGCTTGGGCTAACCTCGCTGACGATGAGGCTAAGGAGGATAACGCTCCAGCATTCGTTAAGGAGCTCGTTCGTCCTATCAACGGCCAGGCAGGTGACCTCTTGAAGGTTTCTGACTTCGTTAAGCACAATACAGTTGACGGTACATGGCAGAATGGTACTGCAGCATTCGAGAAGCGTGGTGTTGAGGCATTCGTACCAGTATGGAACGTTGAGAACTGTATCCAGTGTAACAAGTGTTCATTCGTTTGTCCTCACGCAGCTATCCGTCCATTCGTATTGACCGACGAGGAGCTCGCAGGCATCGAGGGTCTCCAGACTCAGGATGTTAAGGCACCTAAGGCTTTGGCTGGCATGCACTTCCGCATCGAGACTTCAGTACTCGACTGTCTTGGTTGTGGTAACTGTGCTGACGTCTGTCCAGGTAAGAAGGGTGAGAAGGCGTTGACAATGGTTCCATTCAACGTTGACGCAGAGGATATGGTCAAGGAAGCAGCTAACTGGGAGTACCTCGTACACAACGTTGCTTCTAAGCAGGATCTCGTTGACATCAAGCAGAGCCCTAAGAACTCTCAGTTCGCTCAGCCATTGTTCGAGTTCTCTGGTGCTTGCTCTGGTTGTGGTGAGACTCCATACGTTAAGTTGATTTCTCAGCTCTTCGGTGATCGTCAGATGATTGCTAACGCTACTGGTTGTTCTTCTATCTACTCAGCTTCTATCCCATCTACTCCATATACAAAAAACGCTAAGGGTCAGGGTCCTGCATTCGACAACTCATTGTTCGAGGACTTCTGCGAGTTCGGTCTCGGTATGGTAATGGGTAACAAGAAGATGAAGGAGCGCATCGCTCACTTGCTCGAGGAGGCTAAGGCTAGTGAGAAGGTTTCTGCTGAGTTCGTAGCTGCTGCTGACAAGTGGATGGCTAACATGAACGATTCTGAGGGTTCTAAGGAGGCTGCTGCAGAGTTGAAGCCTCTCATCGCTGCCTGCGCTGAGAAGGGTTGCCCTATCTGCAAGGAGCTCAAGACTTTGGATCACTACCTCGTTAAGCGTTCACAGTGGATCATCGGTGGTGATGGTGCTTCTTATGATATCGGTTACGGTGGTCTCGACCACGTATTGGCTTCTGGTGAGGATGTTAACATCTTGGTACTCGATACTGAGGTTTACTCTAACACTGGTGGTCAGTCTTCTAAGTCAACACCACTCGGTGCTATCGCACAGTTCGCTGCTCAGGGTAAGCGTATCCGTAAGAAGGATCTCGGTTTGATGCAGACTACATACGGTTACATCTACGTAGCTCAGGTAGCTATGGGTGCTGACAATGCTCAGACTTTGAAGGCTATCCGTGAGGCAGAGGCTTATCCAGGCCCATCACTCATCATCGCTTACGCACCATGTATCAACCACGGTTTGAAGCGTAAGGGCGGTATGGGTCGTTCACAGCACGAGGAAGAGTTGGCAGTTGAGTGCGGTTACTGGCACTTGTGGCGTTACAACCCACTGTTGGCTGATGAGGGTAAGAACCCATTCACACTCGACTCAAAGGCTCCAAACTGGGAGAACTTCCGCGACTTCTTGCTCGGTGAGGTTCGTTACCTCTCTGTACAGAAGGCATTCCCTAAGGAGGCTGATGAGCTCTTCTCTCAGGCAGAGAAGATGGCTAAGCTCCGTTACCAGACTTACGTTCGTAAGAGCCAGGAGGACTGGAGCGAGCAGATCTAATCTCAAAATAAAATTTGGATTCTAACATAATGAGCCTTGGTTGCTATTTGAGCAACCAAGGCTTTTTTGTTTCACTTTTTGGTTTATTCACCCCACTCCTCTTTTACATCGAAGCAAGGGCAATCTTTGGCGGCGAACTCATTATGGCCGTGAACCGTTGCCTCGGGATATTCCTCCTTCAGCTGCTCAATGAGCGCTTTCAGCGCCGCCTTCTGCTCCGGGGTTCGGGTATCCTTCGGCTTGCCATCCTTGGAAAGACCGCCGATGTAGCATATTCCGATGCTCACGGTGTTGTGACCCTTGCAGTGGGCACCCACCTCTTCTACTGATCTGCCCACGTGGATGCTTCCGTCACGGTAAATCACGAAATGATAACCGATGCAGAAAAAGCCACGTTCACGATGCCAACGGTCGATGTCGGCTACGGTGTAGTCGCGACCTTCTCGGGTCGCACTACAGTGAATGATGATTTCCTTGATCTTGCGCATAATGTATAAATTAACATGTACAATATAATTACTGGATAGTATGATTGAGATTATTAGGAAGAACAATCATATACTCCTTAGGAATCTCGTCTTTCCCCCAGTCCTTGATAACCAGCGTAACTTTCTCCTTTTTCTGCAAAGCATCGCTGACCATGTCGCAAAACTCCTGGAACTTCTCCTCGTTGTAAGCCACAAGTCCCGTCTTCAACGACTTGCCCATCACGATGCTTCCGTACTTCAATGCAAGCGGACCAAAGCCCGGCGTGATATAGGGCTTGCGAAGCACCGGCTTCTTAGGAACACGAGCCTTCTCCTCCATAATCGCAGGCATGGTTCTAACCTCCTCTACAATCTCAATCTTGAACTTCTTCTCCTCCTTCTCATCATTTTTCTTATTCTTCTCTTTCTCCTCGTCGGTCTCCTTGACCTCTACCTCAATTTTCTTCTGAAACCTGATAGGTACAGGCGCAATCTTGTAACGACCCGCAGACAGGAATTTCTTAGGATGTTCTACGGTACCGGTGAAAAATACTCCGTTAATAACCATTGTGCCATCTACACCCCATGGAGTGAAGCGACGGCGAAATATAGTAATATGCATAATGATTAATTTAAAAAAAATGACAATTGATTTTTGGGGGTCATAATCGGCCATTAGGGATTTCAATGAATAAGAAAACCAAAATGACCGAAAATGACCATGACCGGAAATGACCGGATTTAAACTATAGACGATACTTTCTGATAACGCTTGTCAGGCAGAATTCCAATCAGTCCCTGCCGCTTCCAGTTCTTCAACATCTGTCTCACAGTCTCGTTGGTAACACTCGCCCCTTTAACGGAAATGCTCTGCTGCTGTGCCTGCTCGAAAGAGAAGGTCACGTCCAAACGTTCGAAGATGGAGTCGTTTTTGCCTCGGTGAGAGCGATCATACGTCGTCTGTCCGCAATATTCTTTCGAAGAGAATGCGTCCTCGATGCGGCTACGGAAGAAGTAGAGCGCATTGTCCAACTGGTAATCTGCAAGAACATTAAACACGCCCATCATGGTAGGCGTCTGCATCTTGACGATCATTTCCTTCCATAATAGCGGATTCTGCTTCAACAGCTTTTCCGCCCCCTGAAAACCGTGCTTCTGAATCAACGTCTCAGCCACCTTGCAGAGCAGGATGCAGGTCATCATTCTCATCGTAGTTGGGCAGATACGGAAACGCTGACGGGCTTTCACCTTGTCATCATTCTTCATTGTCTCCAGTCGTATCTGTTCCAGCCACTCCCTACCCTTGGCTTCCAGCTTCGGTAGTTCTACCTCGCCTTCCATCAGGGGCAGCAGATGGGTTACCTGAATGATACGGTCGCGCTGGCGTTCAGTGAGCACATACAGATTATCCGTCAACGGAGTAAACGTATTATCCGGAGTTCTTGCCACGGTAATACGGCTCTGAAAACCATCCGTATAGTTATTCACCACACGGTAGAGTGCATCAGGCGTTCCGCACATCACCACATTCCATAACAGTCTGTCTATATGCACATTCACAGCTTCTGCACTTCTTGCCTCACGCTCGTAGCTCGTACCGTCGTAAGCCTGTCTTAACATCACGGAGAAGTCGCTCATTGCAGATTTCCACTTCTGAGCCACGGTGTCAGCTTCCGGGGTAAACGAGAAGGCGTGCTTGCCTTCGGTGTTAGCCAGTCGCTCGGCAAGATTCGCCACGGTGTTGTTTAGCGTCAGACATCTTACGGGCAGTTTCGGCTCTTCCGGCTGCTCCTTCTTGTTCTTTGCCGCACGCTTCTTGGCTCTCCATTCATCCTCTTTCTGCTGATACATTTTATCCATATCTTTTATCTCCGAAGTCCAAGCATCAATCACGGGGTCGATGCTTCCCTTGCCAGAGGCAAAATCACCAGCGATGTAGGAGATGAGGTTCAGCGAGTTCATCTTGCCGTGAACAGACACCTTGACGCCCGTAGCCAGCATTCCGATGGCTGGGCAGATGGCGGTAATCACCGGCATTGCCAGTGCGGGACCCACCGCATCGAGCGAATCCCTTACACCCAGCGGCATTCTGGGCAGGGCGTTGTAATAAAACAGATCGTCCTGGGCATTAGCCTCGTCCAGCGCATTTACCAGCGCATCGCTTCCTTCTAGATTTCCGCCCTTTCCAGCCCCCATCTTCATTCTCTCCTGTCGGATGGCGGCAAGCACATCCTTCAGTCGCTTAGGCATTTGGGTGATTTTCTCGTTCAGCGCCGAGTTGATGCAAGCCATCTTCTCCTGCTCGGGAAATCCATCGTAGCAGGGAATTACTTGAGCCATCAGGTTGCGGTCGAAGCCACAGATGTGGCGCAGGTTCACGGCAAGCTCAAAGGTCAAAGTGTTGCGGTTGGAGCGAACAGGCTCGTGCCCGTCATTATACATCTGCCACCACTTCGAGATGATTTCGGAATATGGGATTCCGAGGTAATCATTGCTGGAGGATGAAGAGGATGATGGAGAGGATGGTGAAGAAGAGGATGATGGAGAAGCAGAAACAGACTGAGCCTGATTCTTAGAAGAATTCTGAGGATTCTGAGAGTCATGAACGTTCTGAGAATTCTGAGGGGCTTGAACTTTCTGAGGATTCTGAGAGTCATGAACGTTCTGAGAATTCTGAGGGGCTTGAACTTTCTGAGGATTCTGATTCGCTTGATTCATCAGAGGGTTCTGAGTCTTCTCCTCCACTTCTTCCAACCAAGGCTTATAATGCTTATTCGCCTTATGCGCCCCAGGAGGCAGCTCCTCCTGCCCATACTTCTCACGCTCTTCCAGCACCTTGCCTTCAGCCGCCACGGCAGCCTCCTCATAACTATCATTGAAGAGTTCGGGAGACAAGTAAAGCAAATCATCTGCATCAGCCGAAGTGGTGAAATAAACTCGGTTAATATCGTGAGCCGAAGTATCCATTTCGCACTCCAGCATCTTGGCGATTCTAACCTGATTTTCGAGAATCGTCTTGCCCATTTCTCGCTTACACACCGCATGACCACCTTGTCGTGCGCTGCGTTCCAGCATCAGCAATCCATACTTTTCCGGCTCCTGCAGCATCAGCTTAGCTGCCTTCTCGAAATCCTGCTTATCATCCAAATCGAAGCCGAAAGCCCGGCTTGGCAGCTTCATACCCTTCACTACCCCCTGCGGATAATGTCCGGAATAATTAAACTGCACCAGTCTTCGCTTCGCTCCATCGTTTCCTTCGCGAGCCAGTCGCAAGTTCGCCTTCTGCTCGTAGCTTCCACGAATATTTCTGTATTCCTCTTCCGAGGTGATGGAGCGGGCAACTTTGTGCCCGTTCTCCACCCTTATCAAATAACAGCTCATCTATGTTTTTCTACTTACTATTATTAAGTTGAACATCCATATATTTTATCGCTTCAACTGGTATTCTATCAAAGCATCCGCAGCCTCTTCTGCCTCCTTCACCAGCGTGCTGCCTATATTAATCCCCTCATCACAGAATACCTTCAAGGTGAGCTGGACAGCTCCATCTTTGGTCTTGCTCACACGACCGTGAGCCAGCTTTCTGATCAGTACAGACTGAGAACGTACTCGTGGTTTAACCACGAAATCAAAAGTGCCATCCGAAAGCTGCTGGGCAACGCCCTGCGAACGGAATCCCTGCACCTTCTCTCCCCCTCCGTGCTCATTAGGCGCAAAGAGGAAACACTTGCTCTCATCATAGAAAGCCATACCACCCAGCTGCACGTGCTGGCAACCATTGTTATTCACCTGCTGGTTATTTACCTGCTTATTCTGTCCCTTTTTCATAAAATCTTCAATTAAAATAAGGATGAACGAAAGAAGTGTCGTAAGTTTCAGTTTGCGCAAATTATCTCCGGAGACAATTCTTACTCCACCTATTTCAATTCAAGATTAATTACCTGCCTTGTTTATCAAGCCACAACTTTACTTGCCTAGCTTTTCAATATCCGTAACGAGGATATCCTGATAAACCTGCCCATTATACTCACGAGCCGTGAATCGGAGCGTTATCGCTACCAGTGCTCCCGGAGCAAACTTGCACTGCGCCATATTGCCCAGCATGGCGGCAGCATATTGGTTCTCGTACTTGCCACCCATCTCCTGCAACACGATGTTGCACTTCATCATCTGGCCGTTCTCGCTCTTCTGGCTCTGCACAGCGAAAGCCTCGCCCTGCTTCACCACTCTCATAATCTGAGTATTCATATTATAAAGTAGTCGGAAGTTGTTTCAAGATCACCAAACCATTTTGGCGTTGTCTTGTTTCTTCGACGCTGCAAAAGTACTGCGAAACCCAAGGCAAAACAATCCTTTTCCCACAACTTCCCCGAAAAACCCGTGATTTTGGGAAAAATCGGGCATTTCTTGGGAAAAAGTAAGAAGAAAATCAAAAAGGAAGTTAAAAAGTAAAGAAAATCAAAAAATCACTCTTCTTTCCCCCAAAAAATCCCTCATTTTTTCCCAACGTTGGGAAAAATCGTGGGAATCTTGGGAAAAATTGCTCACACAACCCACATTTTAACACTCGAAATATTTATAATTCAAAAAAAATGCTTATTTTTGCACTACGATTCAGTTAAACGTTTTAAAAGGAAATGGATATGAAACGGATAGAAGAACGATATATTAGCTTGCTTACCGATTTCGGTTTTAAGCGCATCTTTGGAACAAAGCCTAACAAGGATTTGCTCATCAATTTCTTGAATTCACTGTTTGATGGTTTTCAGGTCATCAAGGATGTGAAGTACTTGAATAGTGAGCACGTTGGTGATGTTTTTGCCGAGCGCAAGGCCATCTTTGATGTATATTGCGAAAATGAGCGTGGTGAAAAGTTCATCGTTGAGATGCAGAATGCTTATCAGAAGTACTTCAAGGATCGTTCTCTGTTCTATTCTACTTTTCCTATCCGTGAACAGGCTCCAAAGGGGGCTGAATGGAACTTCAAGCTTGAACATGTTTACACTGTTGCTCTGCTGAATTTCGACTTGGAAGAAGAGGCATTTGACAAGAATGATATCAACCATGATGTGGGCTTGCTTGACAAGAAGACTCTTAAGGTTTTTAATGACAAACTTTCTTTCAAGTATGTTGAGATAGCGAAGTTCAACAAGACTGAGGAGGAGCTTGACACGCTTTATGATAAGTGGTTGTATGTGTTGAAAAACCTTTCCCGATTGGATGAGCGTCCTGCTGCCTTGAAAGAGAAAGTGTTTACTAAACTCTTTGAGGAGGCCGAGATTGCGAAGTTCACCCCAAAAGAGTTGAAAGAATATGAGGACAGTTTGAAGGCGTATCGTGATGTCAAGAACTCTATAGATACGGCTTTGGAAAAGGGTCGTGAGGAAGGTAAAAACTGGAAGGCTATCCAAATAGCAAAAAAGATGTTGGATGCTGGCATGGATATGGAAACAGTTATGCAAATAACAGATTTGCCAAAAAGTGAGATTGAGAAACTAAAATGATTATAGCTTTCACTTCATGTTGATGCTATCATACAACTGACAAGAACGACGTATAGGGAAACTCTCCCAATCATCACACTTGGAGTTGGGAAACGAGAATAATAATTAATAAGGTGAATAATAATGTCAAAGGAATACGGAATCGTGTATTTACTAACAAACCCCGTAATGCCTGGTCTCGTAAAGATCGGAATGACGGCACAGGAAGATATTGATAAGAGAATGAAGGAACTCTATACTACTGGTGTTCCCGTACCATTTGAATGTCAATATGCCTGCAAGGTTGATAAAAATGATTGTCTGAAAATTGAGAAAGCCCTTCATAAGGCTTTCGAGCCTAACCGTGTCAACGCTACTCGTGAATTCTTCCGTATAAAGGTTGTTCAAGCCCAAGCTATCCTTGAATTATTCAATCAAGAGGATATTACCGAAAGCGTGGTTGACGAAATGGAGAACGATTTATCAGAAGAGGATAAGGCTGCTTCCTTAAAGGCTTCATCCAAACGCCCATCATTGAATTTTACAGAGATGGGACTGAACCCAGGTGACGTACTGACCTGGAAGGATGATCCTGCTATTAAAGTAGTTATCATTTCTGACCGAAAGATAAAATATAAGGATGAAGAAACCTCTTTAAGTGCTTTGTCTGCGCAACTTAAAGGTTATAAGTCGAAGCATATTGCTCCATGTTCGCATTGGCTATATGAGGATAAGTTACTGAGCGATATTTATGACGAAACTTATCCGTTTGATGAATAAAATAGAAATTAAAATGACCGTAACAGATGTTTTCGAAAGAAATTTAAAAAAAGATTAGCCAAAGAAGAACAACCACAAAATGTCCAATCTCCAATACCAGTAACATTATTAGGAAGAACAATACTACTAACGAAACCTCGAAAAAGCCCTCGAACGTAGAAACATTCGAGGGCTCTGTATATTAAAGAGTCACTATATCTTTTTCATTTCTCTTTCAAGGGCTGCGTAGTTCCTAAGCACCCTAGCAACTTTATTTCTTAAATTGATGGTATTATCAGCAACCACAAATTCTTCCTTGTCAATAATGTGATTTGACACCAAAATAGAATATGAATTACCCATTTTGAAGAATGAAGACAATTTATTGTTAGGGCTATACATATCCTCTATGGTGAGCTTTGGCGCATCTTCCATACTCTTGCCAGAGTAAGAGGAAATGTGCTTGCTCATCTTATTAAAAGCATGAAAAATGCCGAATGTGACATAAGTCAAGATGACTGCTAAAATCGATATACCTAACATAATTCTAAAGTTTGTTATTATCTATGTTGCAAATATAATAATAAAAAACAGAATATGCAAATTTTTATGTTAAAACTTTGCTTTAACCCTATTGTTTAGGAAGGTGCATCCTCCCATTGCACCTTCCCCATCTCTACTTTCCAATATCAACACCAAAACTTCTCATCAATTCCTCCCTTTTCTCCAGCTTATAATACAGCTCCTGGGCGGTATGATAATCGGGATCGGAATCTGCAAGCCACTCATCAAAGGGGCGGTTGTGGTTCATCTGCGTTTCCTGCTTTCTGAACGACTCCACCACGCACCTCTTTTCTACTTCCGGAAACATCAGGTTCATGCGGGCGGCAAAGGCTGACTTGTCCTTATCCTCCTTCACCATGTGGAACGTATATTTCATCAGACACCACACAATGTACCAGTCCTGCTGCTTCGTAATGTTGCCCTTTAGCCAGAACTCCAGCTTCTCCTTCAGCTTGGCTGGATCCACCCAGTTGGCAAAGAACGAATCGCCATGACGCTCATACTCATCAGCCCTGGCTATTTCTACCGCCAACATATTATGCTCACCCTGATACATAAACAGATTTTCAAAATCCACGGGCGAAGCCTCCTCTCTTACAAGCATGTGGACAAGCTCCTCCTCATTCTCCTCATCCTCCACATTATTGAACCAGACTGAACACAGCGTATAATTGTTGAATTTCCCCTCTACTTCACTCATCACTTTCTGTAAGCTCAAAGTGGTAATATCTATTCTTCTCTCTTTCAGATGACGCTTCTGCACCTTGGCTACATGCTCCAGATGAGCAGGTAGCGTATGCTCATCAAAGTCTCGCTTCACGTAATGATAAATAATCACAGCCTCCTGGTCGGTGCGGAAAACCCGGGTTCTATACAGGTCGGTAAAGTCATTGTAAATACAGGTAACCGTGGCGACGGTCTTCTCCAAAGCCAACTTCAATCCGGAAGAGATAAAGTTCTTGTAGTGAGACTCGTAGTTCGAGAGGTCAGCACCAGCCGGAGCCTCCTGCTTCTCCCACCGCTTGAAAATATCCTCAGCGCAGGGCATCTGACCATAATCCTCCACATCCAGCAGATAGTCTGCATGCTTTCGGGCGATGTTCTTAATGTCATTCAGAACCTTCTCTAAGATTTCCGTATAGATAGCCATCAGTTCATTATCATAGCTCTTATATATGGTAATATAGACTTTCTTATGGAGCTTATGAATATATTTAAGAAAATCTGTCAATTGCTCGGCAAGGTCTTGGTAAATACGATAATAATGAGTAAGACCCTTATGCTTTCCTGCATTCCATCGGAAGTCTTCTATAGCATAATGAATCTCCTTACATAAATGTTCAGCCTCTCTTTTAAACTGGACAACATCTTCCATGGTTATAGGAGTGTATTTCTTGGCTCCTGTAGCCTCATCTATAACAAACAGGTCTTCTTCTGATTTGATTTTCAGACGAACCCCGTAACGATTATCGGTTGTGGGTAATTCCTCAGATTCCATTTTGTTTATGTTGTTAAAAATGTAGTTGTTTATGAAAAAGCGGCGTGGGAGTCCCTGTAAGCACCGGTATTCAGGTACCTGCAAGAACCTTCGGCAAGGTACAAACAAGTACAGCCCACGCCGTAGAGGAGTGGACGCCTTGCTGTCACCGTCTTCTTGTCGAATTTCTGAATTTGCAGGTTCTGAATACCGTAGAAGTGTCAGATAATCAGCGTCTATCGTATTATGATTATTATCTTTTTACTATCTGTTTCTTACTAAAAATTTTAAAGGGTTTATACTACGTTTTCTTCTTCGTCCGCCCAGTGGTCGCATTGGCGCATCACGGTTTCCAGCGCCTTCTTTGCACCCTCAGGCGGATACTTGTATTTCTTGAGCAGTCGCTTCACCATCACTCGCATCTTCGCCCTGGCTGATTCCTTCCGGTTCCAGTCGATGGTGCGGTTGCGGTGCAAGACTTCCGTCAGTTCCCGGGTCAGCGCCACAAACTCCTCGTCGGAGTAAGCCTGGCGAACTCCTTCCGGCGTGGAGAGCGCATCATAGAATGCCTTCTCCTCGGGCGAAAGTCCCAGATCGTTGCCCTCTTCCTCAGCCTGCTTCATCTGCTGAGCCATCTTCAACAGTTCCTCTATCACTTCCTCGTTGGTGAGCAAGCCCTTCAGATAGTTGGAGAGACTCTGGCTGAGCATGTCGGAGAAGAGGTCACTCTGAACCACGTTGGTCTTCTGCTGCTGCTTGATTTTCTCTTTCATCAGTTTGGTGAGCAATTCCACCGCCAGGTTGCGCTCCTTCATGTTCTTCACCTCCTGGATGAAGGCATCGTCGAAGAGCGAGAACTCTATCTGGCGGTCGCCGAAGAGATTGATGACTCCGTCGGTCTTCACGCTCTGACGGAGCAGGTCGCCGATGCGCTCGTTGATTTCATGGCGGCTGATCTTGCCCTTCTGCGAGAGTTTGAGCATCATCACGCGCAGCGCATCCATGTAGCACACCTCAGCTTTCTGCTGATCATTCAAGAGCGAACGGCAGAGCGTGGTGGCGTTGTGAAGCAGATTGCTGTGCTCCATAAAGTTCTTCTTGCGCTGAACCATGGCTGGAGAACTCAGGAAGTTGGCTCCGCTGGTGATGGCGAGGGCCCGCTTCGTGTTGTCCTGCTCGAAGAAGCCGGAATAGTCGAAACCATGAAGCTGGTCTCGGCAGATTTCCATCTCTTCCTTCCATTTCACCAGGGCGGTCTTGGCGATGTCGGGGTCTCCGAAGCGGCGGCGGTCACGGTTGGTGTACTGCTGCATGGCACTCTTCAGCGCCTGCGCAATGCCTACGTAATCCACTATCAGTCCGCCTTCCTTGCCCGGGAACACTCGGTTCACTCGGGCTATTGCCTGCATCAGGTTATGACCGCTCATCGGCTTATATACGTACATGGTGGCGAGCGACGGAACATCGAAGCCCGTGAGCCACATATCTCTTACGATGGCGATTTTCATCTCATCGTCGTTGTCCTTGAATTTTCTTGCCAGTTCCTTCTTGTAGGCTTCGTTGCCGATAATCGGCTGCCAGTCTTCGGGGTCCTGGTTCGAACCGCTCATCACCACCTTTACCTTCTCCGTCCACCCGGGGCGAAGCTCCAGCATCTTGCGGTAGATTTTGATGGCGATGCTTCGGGTCAGTGCCACGATCATTGCCTTGCCGGTGAGTTCCTGCGCACGATTTTCCTCGTAGTGCAGGATGATGTCCCTTACCAGCGTGTCGATGGTGGCGTCTTCGCCCAGGAGTACTTCCAGCCGGCTGTGCTCCTGCTTCGCCTGCCTGATCTGCTCCTCGGTGGCTCCCTCATCGGCTAGGTTGTCGAACTCATCGTTCAGCAGCTTCATCGTGTCTTCGTCGAGGTTCAGGTTCACCACACGGCTCTCGTAATAGACCGGACGGGTGGCTCCATCGTCCACCGCCTGACTCATGTCGTAAACGTCGATGTAGTTGCCGAATACTTCCTCCGTGTCTCTGTCTCGGTCGCTGATAGGCGTTCCGGTGAAGCCGATAAACGAGGCACCTGGCAGGGCTTCTCTCATCTTCTGGCTGAATCCCTTCTTCATCGTCAGACTCTTGTTGTCCCAGTGCTCCTCGCCGTATTGCGAGCGGTGCGCCTCGTCGGTCATCACGATGATGTTGCGGCGGGTGGAGAGTGCCGAGTCGCCTTCTTCAAACTTCTGAATGGTGGTGAAGATGATTCCCCCACTCTTTCGGTTACGGAGCAGATTGCCCAGGTCTTCACGGCTCTGGGCATTCTGAGGTTCCTGACGAAGGAAGTCCTGGCAGCGGCAGAACTGACCGAAGAGCTGGTTGTCGAGGTCCTTGCGGTCGGTTACCACCACGATGGTTACTTCGGGCAGTCGCTGCACCAGCTGGTGGGCGTAGAACACCATGGAGAGGCTCTTGCCCGAACCCTGCGTGTGCCAGAACACGCCGATTTTTCCGTTGCCTTCCACTGCGGTACGGGTGCGCTGCAGGGCTTTGCCCACGGCGTAGTACTGGTGGTAGGCGGTAAGAATCTTGGCGTATTTGCCCTGGTTCTTGTCGAAGCAGATGAAGTTCTGCAGGATGTCGAGCAGTCGCTGCTGCTGGAACATGCCGAGGAAGAAGGTGCGATAGTCGGCAAAGAGGGTTGACTCGTATGAGCCGTCTATGGTCTTCCATTCCATGTAGCGGTCTTGCTTGGCGGTGATGGTTCCGGCACGGGTCTCGCTCATGTCGCTGATTACGTTGAAGGCGTTGTAGCTGAAGAGGCTTGGAATGCTCTGCTGATAGTTCTTGATCTGCTTGTAGGCGTCGTCGATGGTTGCATCTTCGGAGATGGCGCTTTTCAGCTCCACCACCACGAGGGGCAATCCGTTGACCATCACCACCATATCGCAGCGCTTGTTCTTATACTCTTCTACTCGCCACTGGTTCACCACCTTGAAGAGGTTTCTTTCGGGATGGTCGAAGTCGATGAGTCTCATCAGGGCTGTTCGTTCTTCGCCATTCTGCAGGAATCCCACCTCCAGACCGTTTTGCATCCAGAGTGTAAACTGCTCGTTGTTCTGTTCTAAAGTACCGATGCTGATGTTGGTGATTTGCTTGATTCCTTCATCTATTGCATCGGCTGGCAGTTGAGGATTAAGCCGTCGCATCGAGGCGACCAAATCGGCACGATAGAAGGGCTCCTTATAGTCGCGCTCCACCTCGTAGCCACATTCGTACGCATAGCCGAGTTCGTCCCGGAACAGGGCAATGAGCGTTTGCTCGTATGCGTCTTCGGTGAATTTCTTGTCGTCTGCCATATTGTTAATATTTTATATTTTCTTTCTCGTTATTTTCTTTCGTAGCTCTTCTTATTCCGGGACTTCCAGCTCGCCTGACATTAAGCGAGGGAGAAGGGTGTTGCGGAGGAGGGAGAGGCGGGAGTTCTCTTTTTCCAAGGATTCAATTCTTGCAAATAAGGGCGACACAATAGTCTCAAAATCCTCAAATACTTTTTGCTCCGGCATTATTACTTGCAGAGACTTCATCAATGTTCCCGATGCTTCCTTAAACGTTGACCCAGTAGATTTGTTTTCAATCTCAGGAGTTACATATTTCAAGAAGCAATACAGGAAACAAGTTCCTGCTTTCTTTGGAACAAGAGATTTAAAACCCTGATTGGTACAAATATCATTCTGAGCAATTGAAATATATCCAATAGGTGCTCTTGATGTAAACAATATAGTACCCTTAGGCATTAACTTGGTCGATGTGCTATTGTAGCCTTCTTCTGTTATGTCGATTTCTCCTCTTGAAGTGTAAACGGCTGGATGGTTAGATAAGTCCTTCGGTGTTAACCAGGCTATTCCCTTCTGAGTGTAATACTCTGGCTTAGCTTTTGAAGGAGTACTTCCACCTACTACATCAGCAATTTCATCAAGCCTTCCTACTTTCCATCCTTCCGGAATCATTCCCAATTCACTATCCACGAACATACCATCCTTGAAAGGCTCAAAGTCAACGAACCAATTCTTGAAAATAGCCTGCGCCATCTCCTCCAAATCAGCATTGATCTTGTTGTTCAACTCTATCTTCCTGTCGAGAGAAGAAAGGAAGGAAGCAATGCGGCGCTGGGTGGCAAGCGGAGGCAGCTTAATATCTATTAATCTAAAAGTAGATGTTGCTCTTGCTAAAGCAGGTACTCCTACTTGCGAAGCATTTGCTAGTATCTTATACTGACCTTCTCTTGTGTGAAAATAATAAACGAGATATTGAACATCAACAAGATCTGCTTTACAACGAAAGCGAAATTGACTTTGCGAAATAACATATCTGTCATATTTCGAATTAACAGGAACATAAACTATCTGTCCTAATGTTCCTCTATGAGTTACTATAATATCTCCTCTATGAGCATTACATTTCTTAAGAGAATCTGCCTTTTCTTTTGTCAAATAGCCAAAGCTATCTTCTTGAAGCTTAAAGCCTTGCAAATTTGAACCATTGAGGATTGGAACACCATTATCAACATAGAATTCTTTTTTGACATCAGAACCAAAAGGTCCCATGGAGATTTCTTCAATCAGTTCATCCATTTTATAATGCTTCCACTCCATACTTTACACCTCCCATCCAATTTTCTTCAACTGCAATCTGATCTCCTCTTCCTGCTTCTTGCTTTCCTCAAACAGCTGCTTCAACTCACCGGTAAGATTCGTCATTTTCTCCTCGAAAGGCACTCCGTCGCCTTCATCTTCGGCGATTCCTACGTATCTACCAGGAGTCAGGATGTAATCTTGCTCGGCAATCTGCTCAGTGGTGCATACGGCACAGAAGCCCTTCTCATCCTCCAGGGTTCCCTGCTGGAAAGCATGGAAGGTGTCGGAGATTTTCTTAATATCCGTATCAGGCATCAGTTCACGCAATTTGCGTGTTACCATCGTACCCATGTTGCGGGCGTCGATAAACACGGTCTTGCCCTTCTGCGCCTTGTTTCGGCTGATAAACCAAAGACTTACAGGAATACCCGTACTGTAGAACAGCTGCGAAGGCAAAGCCACGATTCCCTCTACCAGGTCGGCTTCGATGATGGCTTGGCGAATCTGTCCCTCGCCACCACTCTGACTCGAAAGCGCACCATTCGCCAGAACCAAACCTATCTTTCCGTTTGGAGCCAAATGGTGAATCATGTGCTGCATCCACGCAAAGTTGGCGTTGCCGGCAGGTGGCAAACCATACTGCCAGCGTGCATCTTCCTGAAGCGCACTCTGTCCCCAGTCGCTGAGGTTGAAAGGAGGATTGGCAAGAATGAAATCTGCCTTCAGCGTAGGGTGCTGGTCATCATAGAATGTGTCGGCAAAGACATTGCCCAGATTTGCATCCAAGCCACGGATGGCAAGGTTCATGTGCGCCATCTTCCACGTATCGGGGTTTGCCTCCTGACCGTAGATGCTGATTTTGCGCAGGTTTCCCTTGTGGCGCTCGATAAACTTGGCGCTCTGTACAAACATACCACCGCTTCCGCAGCAAGGGTCATAGACTCTGCCCTCATAAGGCTCCAGTATCTCTACCAGCGTGCGGACAATGCAGGAAGGCGTATAGAACTCGCCACCATTCTTGCCCTCCAGGCTGGCAAACTGCTGCAGACAGTATTCGTAGGTTCTGCCCAGCAGGTCTTTCTCCTCGCCAGCATCGTGCATTTCTATGTTCGTAAAAAGATCTACCACATCGCCCAGACGACGCTTGTCCAGCTCCGGACGGGCGAAATTCTTAGGCAGAATGCCCTTCAGTCTTTCGTTCTCACGCTCAATGGCAGTAAGTGCTTCATCTATCACCACGCCTATTTCCGGTGTGTGGGCAGCAGCACTAATCTTGCTCCATCGGGCTTCAGCAGGCACGAAGAAGATGTTCTCAGCGGTGTATTCGTCCTTATCTTCCGGGTCGGCGTATTCGTCGCCCTGCAGCTCCTGGAACTTCTGTTCAAAGCGGTCGCTGATGTATTTCAAAAAAATGAGTCCGAGCACCACGCCTTCGTATTGCGAAGCGCTGAGGTTGCCTCTCAGAATATCGGCAGCCTTCCATATTTTCTCTTCAAAACCAATGCTGATGGTATCTTGTTTCTTTGCCATTTTATCTTTGTCTATTGGATTTACACATTAATTATATATAAAGCACCAGTTATTTATTGATAAGCACGAGTCTCCACTTCTCGTTTTCGAGGAGGATGGACTGGTCTTTACTGGTCATTTTGAAAGTCTGATCGTCGATGGTTATCTGATCATTCTTGATGGTATAGGCATAGTTTCCGCAGGGAGAAAGCTGGGTAGAGGTGTGCAGGATTTTGCCCTCCTCATCAATCTCTGTTACCGTTTTCTCCACGTTAAAATATACGCTATCGGCGGTGAACTGGCAATAGACAGCCCCCGCATCTACATCTAAAGTAAGGTTTCCAACACGCTGATAAGCCTTAGAAATCGCCCATTCGTGGGCTGAAATTTGGGTTTTGTAGTCGATTTCCTCCGAATTTTCTGCATTTTCATCGCTCGAACAGGCGGAAAATGAAAACACAAAAAGGACGAATACCAGCACCTGAATCCACGCTGCTATTCGTCCTTTTATAAGTACACGATGATTTGAGGTTAATTTTGACGAGCCAAAATTACCCCCCCTAAAGCATTGAGTATCAATCTGTTACACATATACATTATCATTTAAACAATTGAAGTTTTATTTAAGTTCGTGCAAAGGGGGCTTGCCTCTCAGCATTCGTAAAAGCAAAGTTATAAAAAAGCAGGCTAACCACCAAATTTTATCACGTTATTTAACGGAAAAGTAGTTTTGAGGGCATAAATGAGGCCCAGAAGGCATTTTTCTACCCCTCAGAAAAGCAAAATAAGAGTGGAAAAAGGCAGATTTGCAGGGGACAAAATGAGGATTTATCAGAATATATTTTACACATTTACAGATAATCTGATACAGAGAGTAACTGATGAAGGTGGAAAAGGATATGAGAAAATGTAAAGATTATGAAAGTAAAGAGCATGAAGAAAGCAACGCACGAAGAAACATATCAGATTAGTAATCAGTATTTTACACAAACCAATAACCCTCAGATAGAGCATCCTTGGAAAAGCTCTATCCGGTCATTTTCGGTCATGGTCATTTTCGGTCATTTTCGTTTCGGGGGCGCAAATCTCCCCTATAGTATAATATAAATAATATTTATATTATACTATAGATTAAAATGACCGAAGTGGATTTTGAAAATGACCGAAAATGACCATGACCGGAAATGACCGGAATGCAAGCAATGTGTAAAAATAGCATTTACTTACATAGTTAATTATCAAGCACTTACACCATTTTTACCATCTTATTTCGATAAAAACTTGATTTCGCCTTTGAAATTTCGTATCTTTGCACCGGCAATCGAAGGAACAGCCTATTGTGCCGAAAACCGGTCATCTATTAAGACCGGGGCGGGGCTTAAATGATGGCAGGCGCCGGTCATCTATTAAGACCCCAAAATCGGGCAGAAACGAGGGCTTTCCGGGTAGTTGTGATTCAGTGAACTCTTAAACACAGAACAGAGTATGATTAACTACAGCATCGTAATGCGCAGCGTGAACGCAAACCTCCTTGAGATCAACCAGGCAAAGTCACGTATCAACCAGGCTAAGAAGGACGGCAAGGAGCCGGACAAGAAGGACACCGACCTGGTGAAGACCGAGAAGCAGAATGCGTTCGCCATCTCGCAGTACACCGATGTGATGACCATCGAGAAGTTTGCCAAGCACATCACTTCTCACGGCAGTGTGTATTCAAGAGCTGACATCAGCGCCATCCTCTACATGGCAGTGGACTGTATGAGAGAGATGCTGCTCGAAGGCAAGAAGATCCGACTGGGCGATCTGGGCGACTTCTCTATCCTGCTCGCTTCCAAGGGCGCAGAGACTGCCGACAAGTTTACGGCGCAGAACATCACCAACGTGAAGGTTCAGTGGGAGCCAGGCCAGCAGTTCAAGAACCTGCTCGACGACGCAGAATTCAACCTCGTGGCTAGCCGCAGCGCTCAGGCAGCCGTGATCAAGGCAATCAGGGAGGGCAAGACCAACGTGGACCTCAATATTCCTGAAACTCCTGATGGTGGTGGCGACGGAACCACTGGCGGCGGAGCCCAGGGCGGCGGCAGCGGAACTACCGGAACTGAAGGCAGTGGAAGCACCGGTGACCAGGGAACCAGCGGCGGCAATACCGGCGGTGAAGACGGCGGCGGCGACAACGTAAGTTTGTAAATCTTGTTTGATGCGGATTGCAAATCCGCAAAGCTAAAAGAGGTTAGGACGTTTTTTAACGGCGGATTGCAAATCCGCCGGAACGCCTAACGGAATTAAACATTAAAAACTAAACATTAAAACAATGAAGAAGGATACCTGGAAAATGGTGATTCAGATTGCGATTAGCATTCTCACCGCAATAGCCACTTCGCTCGGTGTTTCAAGCTGCGTGTAAGCTGCAAGAAAGCAGAACGAAATCTGCATGTGATTAGTTTTTGAGAAGATTTTATCTATTACAGAGGGTGTGTCATAAGTCCATGACGCACCCTCTTTAATGGCATTATTCTCAGGCAAAAAAAATAGGATCTGTTTCACAACAGATCCTACCACATACTTACTAAAACTAAATTAACCACTAAAAAAACTAATATCTTTATCCCCTATCACTTTAGGGAGATTTTCCATTATCTATGTATTTACTTAAATCCTTCTTTTTTATATTTGCAAAGATAGAACTTTTCTGCGAAACGACCAAATTTTCTAGCCTTTTTTTACTAAAAAAAACGAAGAAAGCTCTGTTTTTTGCATTCTTTAAACCTTCGGTCTATTTAAAACTTGTAACCTACCGTAAGCAGGAGCTGATGACGATTGTTATCTACCTTACAAGAAGTAGGGAGATTGTCCAATGTAGCATCATCCTTATTCACATAGCTCATAAACGGATAGAAATCACCCTTCTGGGTAGCATACTGATAAGCTACATCAATATTCAAGTTCTCGTAGTTGAAACCCACACCGCAGGTAAAGCGATTCATCGCTTTCCAGTTGGTATAATCGGTAGAAGTAGCGATATCTACACCATTGCTGCCAATCGACTGATCACGATAGGCATTCTCTCTGAACATCGGCGATACATAGTTGTAACCGAAACGGAGAGAAAGCATAGAGGTTGGCTTGATTTCAGCTCCCACCTTCAATGTACTTACACCCTTCAGGTTGGCACGGGTATCTGCATTCATCGCATCATCGCTGCTGCTTGACTCGTAATAATCACCCCAGTAGTAATCGTAGTAGCCACCATCCTTCACACGGTTGTCAATATGATCGTACCAGGCATACTCGTAGGTTGCACCCAAGGCAAGATAATTGCCCACGGTATGACCCATACTGACACCCACCTTCCAAGGAGTGTTCAAGCGGAAGTCGTAATCCACAGTCTGTCCCTTATCACCCAATGTGTAGCAAGGCACATTGACGATATTGCCAGCTGCATCCTTATCCTGGAAAGTAGCTGGCGCATTTTTGCCATACATACTCAGATCGTGGGCTGCGCTGAGCGAGAGATCGTAAAACACAGGAGAATTGACGTAGGCACCGATGCGGAAAGGAGACTCCTCTACCGGACGGAAGATGATACCAGCCTTCACGTCATATCCAGTACCCGTAATCTTGATCTGCTCGTAGGAATCGCTAAAGTTGCCATCCACTAGATTCTCTGCATAGAGGGAATGACTGTTGTAATGAACATCATGCAAGCCGACGGTAAGACCGAGCCATACTCTATTGCCGATAGAACCGCTGATGTTGAAATCGTAGCTGCCGATGTAGCCATGCTGATACTGTCCAAAGAGATAAGACTGGGCTTCGGCGTAAGACAAATAGCCATTAGAGGTGAGGCTAAGCAGACCATTCTGATACTTGCCTGCATTATCCTTGTAACCGCCAAAGTTTGCATCCACAGAGCTCCATCCATCAACACCCTCTGCATTCTTGGCTGCAGAGAGTTTGTTCTGCGAAGCCTTCGTGAGCGAATTGGCAGCGGTAAGGATCTGACCGAAGTCAGTACTCTTATGATAATTGAACGCAAGATTGAGCGCACTGGAGTTTCTCATCTTCGTTGACCAGACGATGCCTACCTGGTCGAAGGTTGGATGACTCTTCTTGCCGTCGAAATCGATGGCATATTTGCCAAAGGAAACGCTGTTATCAGCACCGCTCTGGGCGATGACACCAGCAGTGAGGCTGATCTGATTCTTGCGGAAAAGACCCACACCGGCTGGGTTGGTGCTGATGGTAGAGATATCGGCACCCAAGGCCTCCATCGCACCACCCATACCTACATAGCGGGCGGTACCCGTGAGTTGGCTGGCTGCCAACTTGGTATCCTGATAGGTTTCCTGCGCAGCGGCACTCATGGAAGCCACGAGGGCGCTGGCAAAAAGTATATGTTTTAAATGATTCATATTATTTCTAATTTTAATTGTTTATAAAGCTTTTGCCCTTTCAGGGCGTCTTGCTGATTGCCATTATACCCAGGGCGATGCCCTGGGCTAGGAGCTTCTGCCCTTTCAGGGCGTTTATCGGCGACCTCCGAAGCTGCCGCCGCCTGAGCGACCGCCACCTCCAAAGCTGCCACCACCGGAATGGCCACCACCGAAGCTGCCACCTCCGCCTACGCTGCCGCTGTTGCCGAAGCTGGAATTATTGCGCGTTCCGAAGTTGGAGTTGTTGTTGAAACTATTGTTCTCACGACGCTGACCGAAGCTGCGGTTGGAACCGCTTCTACGGGTATAGGTATTGTTATTGCCCTGCGACCCGCCATACACATATCCATGAGAAGCATCGATGCGACCCGGATTGTTATATCGCTTGCCGCCGGCAAAACCGCCATAGCTTACATGACCAATCATCGGACCACCCCAGTACCAAGGGCCATACCAGCCACCCCAGCCATAATACCATGGGTCGTACCAGCCGCCATACCATCCGGCATAGCCATAATACCATGGATCATACCAAGGATCAAACCATGGGTCGTACCAGCCCGTATAGTAACCATATCGCCAAGGATTGTGCCAACCCCACATACGGGAGCGCCAATAGTATGGACCATAGCCATAGTAGCCATAGAACCAAGGATCGTAGTAGCCATCCCAGCGACTCATTCTGCGGGTATTGCCGAAATCCTCCTCCTCGTTGATATACTTCTGTGCGAAGTAAGCATCATCGTAGATGCTGTCGGGCGCTACCCCCTTGCCTACATGAAACTGGATGATATCGTTACCAAGTGAATCAGTACCCACTTTCTCGTAATGGCTCAGGAATCTGCCACCACGGTTGTACTCATCCACATTCCGGTTGCTGCCGCTCCAGAAGAGGGCATAGATACTATCGCGGCGTGCCTGCTGAGCCTTGTACTCACGCAGCAACGCAGCTTTTCTCTCAGCCTTCTCCTTCGCCTCCTTCTTCGGATTGAAGTAGAGGTCGTCGTCCTGTGCCATCGAAGTGAATGGCATTGCGGCTGCCATCAGGACTGCAAGAAGATACATTTTCTTCATTGTATATTTCTCCTATCTTTTTCTGTTCTTTATGCAAAAATACCACTTATTTTGATGCAAAATTACAGAATTTCCCTAAATAATAGTAGGTTTTCCCCTATTTTTTTATAATTTTGCAGAAGATTTAAAGGATTTCAAACTTTTTAGAACATCCGTAAGCATTTTTAGGACAAAATCAATAGAAAAAAATATGAAATATTTAGTAGCGACATTCAATATCGAGACATCGGCCGACTTGATGCAAGCCTGCCAGGACTTGCTCGCCGACGGTGCTGCCGAGGCTGGATTCGAATCGTTTGAAGAAACCGAAACGGGTATGGAGGCATACGTGCAGAAAGACCTCTTCGACAAGGAGGCGCTGGATGCCTACATCGCCGACTTCCCTATCATGGACACCCAGATAACCTACGACATCCAGGATGCCGAAGACAAGGACTGGAACCAGGAATGGGAAGAGCAGGGCTTCGACCCTATCTTCGTGGGCGACCAGGTAGTGATCTACGATGCCAAGCATCCGGAACTCTATCCGGATACAAGCGACCGTCCCGACATCATCGAGATCGGCATCGAGGCAAAGCTAGCCTTCGGAACCGGCAACCACGAAACTACCCGTATGATCATCGCACAGCTGCTGAAAATGCCTGTCAAGACCAAGCGCATACTAGACTGCGGAACGGGTACAGGCATCCTGGGACTCACCGCATCGAAGCTCGGCGCCAAGGATGTAGTGGGCTACGACATCGACGAATGGAGCGTGGAGAACGCCAAGCACAATGCCGTACTGAATGGCGTAGATAACATGGAGGTACTCTTCGGAAACAGCTGTGTACTGAACCACGTGAGCGGTGTCTTCGACGTGGTGATGGCCAACATCAACCGCAACATCCTGCTGGAAGACATGAAACTCTTCCGCAGCGTGATGAATATGGGCGGCACACTGATTCTGAGCGGTTTCTACGAGGAAGATGTGCCTGTATTGCTGGAGAAGGCAGATGAGCTGGGACTGCACGAGATAACAAGACAGGTAGATAACAACTGGACCTGTCTGGTACTGGGAGCGTAAAACCAACAATAAAGAATAAAAACAGCAGAAAAAAAAATAAAGCTTGATCTTCCCCCTTGGAAAAATCAAGCTTTATTCTTCTTCATCATTATCCCACAATTTCTTATCCTTGTCATTGCTGCCGATGCAAAGCTGGCGCAGATCGTAGTAGCTGCCGTTGTAGATATCGAAATCCACATAGCCCTTGATGCCCGGAAGCTTTCCTGCATCCGTATGCTGCCAGAACTTCCACTTGCCCTTGTACTGCACCTTATCTACATAATAATGCGCTATCCAGTAAGGATAGTCATCGAAAACGGGCGCACTGAGATACTGCTCCTTAAACTTGTAATAGGTATAGATGATCGGTTTCACATGATACCTATCCTCTACGATATGCAGCCATGTGAGCACATCGCGCTGAAAATCCTCCACACTCTTGTCATCAGGCTTATGCTCGATGTCGAGTACGGGCGGAAGATCGCCATCCGTAAGATGCACCTGCTCCAGAAAGTAATACGCCTGTTCGCGAGCCGTAGATTTATTGCTCCAGAAATGATACACGCCACGGATGAATCCATAGTCGCGAGCCTGATTGAAGTTCTCGCGGAAATTCTCATCCAGGCGACTGGAACCCTCGGTACTCTTGATGATGACAAAGCGCACAGGACAACCCTTGATCATCGCATTGTTGAGCTGCTCCCAGTCTATCTTGCCCTGATAATGAGAGATATCAATGCCATGAATCTCGTAGCCTTCAGGATACACCTCATCGCCATAGAGGGCACGCCATCTGAAACCGGTAGGACCTACGAAGAAATGATAGAACAGAAAAACATACAGCACTACTACCGCCGTTCCACCAATCCACCATGCCAATCGGGGATAACGCAGAAAAACAGAAGACGAACGCCTTCTGCCACGAGAGCCCCCACGCCGAGAAGAAGTCTTCCTTCTCGCCACAGTACCCTTTTTTTGTGAAGAAGCCGTTCGTCTTGTTGACATATAATAATATGATTTATTTCTTATTACTTAGCCTGCTCCAACTGGAGAGTCTTTGTGGTCTGATCGCAAACCTCAGATGGACCCCAGTACTGGATAGGACCTGGATATACATAAGCTGTCTCCTTAGCCCACTGCTCACGCTTAGAAGCGAAGAACTTGAATGGAGCACCGTCGAGCTCTACGAGAGCCTTGCGGATAACAGGCTTGTTGGCACCGTTACGACGCTCGATGTTCATCATCATTGTGATAGGCACACCACCGGCAATCCACTCTGCTGCAGGAGCTGTTGTGTTCTTGATAACTGACATGTAACCAGTCTTGCCGTTAGCGATGAGGCGAGATGCGTTGAAACCGAGTGAGTAGCAGTAGTCAGCATCGTAGTTAGAAGGAGCTGCGCAACGTCCCTCGTAACCGAAGAAGTGGTGCTGAGCTGAGAACTTACCTACGAACTTACCCTCCTTCTTCCAAGCAGCCAACTTCTCAGCTACCATGCGAGAGAGCAACTTCTCAGTCTCGATGAGAGAAACCTGTACGTTTCCGTGAGGGTCACGGTCGAGGCAGAGCTGGCGAGCTACGTCAGCTGGCAAAGACTCCAATACTGCGAGGTTGTCCTTAGCGATGGCACCCTTAACGAATGCAATCTGCTCCTCAGCGCTGGCAAACTCACGGCTCTCACCTGTTGCAGGGTCTGTAAGAACCTCGTTCAACTCTGCGATGAGCTTCTTGATAGCTGGGATGAACTCGATCAAGCCCTCTGGGATGAGAACAGTACCGAAGTTGTTGCCCTCAGCAGCACGGTTAGCTACAGCTGTAGCGATGTATGTAACAACATCATCCAATGACATCTCCTTAGCCTCTACCTCCTCAGAAATCAAGCAGATGTTTGGCTGAGTCTGGAGTGCGCACTCAAGAGCGATGTGAGAAGCTGAACGACCCATCAACTTGATGAAGTGCCAGTACTTGCGTGCAGAGTTACAGTCGCGCTCGATGTTACCGATGAGCTCAGAGTATGTCTTGCAGGCTGTATCGAAACCGAAAGAAGTCTCAATCTGCTCGTTCTTCAAGTCACCGTCGATAGTCTTAGGGCAACCGATTACCTGAACGCCATACTTCTTGGCAGCATAGTACTCAGCGAGAACGCAGGCGTTGGTGTTAGAGTCGTCACCACCGATGATAACGAGTGCCTTGATACCAAGCTCACGGAGAATCTCGATACCCTTCTCAAACTGATCTTCCTTCTCCAGCTTTGTACGGCCAGAACCGATGATATCGAAACCACCAGTGTTACGGTACTCGTCCATGAGCTCAGGAGTAATCTCCATATAGTTGTGATCAACGAGACCGCCAGGACCGAGGATGAAGCCATAGAGCTTGTTAGCTGGGTTGAGAGACTTCACGCCGTCGAAGAGACCAGAGATCACGTTGTGACCGCCAGGAGCCTGACCGCCAGAAAGGATAACACCTACGTTGAAAGCAGGGAGTTCCTGAGCCTCGCCAGCCTCGAAAGTAATGACAGGCATACCGTATGTATTAGGGAAGAGAGCCTTGATTTCTTCCTGGTTACCTACTGACTGAGTTGCTGCACCCTCAACTGCCTTTACAGGACCCTGAAGCGCCTTTGGCAACTTTGGCTGATAAGCAGCTCTTGCAATCTGCAATGCACTTTTTTCCATAATTCTTTTATTAATATTTAATTAGTTGAAACTTCAAAAACACTGCAAATTTAAGGTTTTTCTACGAGATACGGAAAGAAAAATGCTAAAAATGAGTTAATATCGATATTTTTTTTGATTTTCTATTGCTTTTCCAAAGAAAATGATTATCTTTGAGCCAATGTTTTTAACCAATTATTAATTTAGAAATAAGAATTATGGCTAGCAAAAGAGATTTAAAACGCACTATCAACTACATTACCAGCGAGCTTTTCGCTGAGACTGTAGCTGCGTCTTTGTACAATGGAAACCCTTCTCAGGAGGACGTAGATGGCATCCTTTCATCTATCGTAATGGTCAATAGCGACTTCATCAAGCGCGTTTCTCACCCAGAGCCAGGCATGAAGCCAGGTACATACTATCAGAACCTGATTCGTGACTTCAACAAGCAGGTGAGCGAGATTATCGACCAGATCTCCAACATGGGATAAACCCCGGAAAACGGAGAAGAACATCCATTATACCTATATAATATATAGATAACAGATAAAAAAAGCAATGATCAAGGACATCTGTCAGTGGATATTATACAAGCGAATGGGATGGAAGAAGGAAATAACCATCGACTTTCCCAAGAAGTACATCATCTGTCTTGCACCACACACCAGCAACTGGGACTTCCTGATAGGACAGCTCTACTCCAGAGCTGAGAACATCAAGAGCAACTTCCTGATGAAGAAGGAATGGTTCTTCTGGCCGCTGGGTCCTATCTTCAGAAAGATGGGAGGCGTACCGGTGTGGAGAAGCAAGCATACCAGCATGACCGACAACCTGGCCGAAGAGGCTAAGAAGCGCGAGAGTTTCGGTCTCTGCATCACCCCGGAGGGCACCCGCTCGCTCAACCCGGAATGGAAGAAGGGATTCTATTTCATCGCCCTCAAGGCAGGCATCCCTATCCTACTCTACGGCGTGGATTACGAGAAGAAGGTGATACAGTGCACCAAGATGATCATCCCTTCGGGTGATGTGGAGAAGGACATGCGGGAAATCAAGCTGTACTTCAAGGATTTCAAGGGAAAGAAACCTGAGAAGTTCTCCATTGGAAATATCGACTAACAAGCAAAAGAAAGGAGTGTCGCCCCCAGGCTGAAAGGCAGGGGTGCGACACTCATCATAGAAGAAAGTGAAAAAAACGAGATTTACAAAATATGGGCTGATAAGCAGTCTGCTTATCTCTTCCGGATTCATGCTGCAGGCATTCGATGAGGGGAACAGTCATGCATGGGGAAACATCGAATACGATGAAGATCCGTGGGTGTTCAATGCCTCACGCCCCTACTTCGTGACTGCCGGACTGCAGAACCGGCATCTCTCACTATGGGCATCGCACGGAAGATACTGGGATGCTGAAAGAGGATGGAAATGGCAACGTCCTAACCTCTTCTGTACCACGGAAGACCTCTTTACCCAGACCATTGTGGTGCCTTACCTCATCCCGATGCTGGAAAATGCGGGCGCCATCGTCTTCACTCCCCGTGAACGCGACTGGCAGCAGCAGGAGATTGTTGTGGATAACGACGACAGGCAATCCATCGCCTACCAGGAATTCGTGAATGGCAAGAAATGGAAGAAATGCGACTCCCTGGGATTCGCCAACCTCCAGGCTTCCTATCAGGATGGAGAAAATCCGTTCCAGATGGGTACCGTGAGACAGGCGAAGGCTACCAAGCGAAAGAAGAACAGCCTGGTAAGCTATCAGCCTAACTTCCAGAAAGAGGGAAAATATGCCGTTTATGTAAGCTACCAGACACTGCCCAAGAGTGTACCCGATGCCAAATACATCGTCTATCACAAGGGACAGGCTACAGAGTTCACCGTCAACCAGCGTATGGGTGGCGGCACATGGGTATATCTCGGCACCTTCGAGTTTGACAAGGGATGCAATGAGTTCAACCGTGTGGTCTGCACCAATCACGCTTCACGCAGAGGTGTCGTAACCACAGATGCCGTACGATTCGGAGGCGGTATGGGCAACATCGAACGTGGCGGATCCGTAAGCGGACTGCCTCGCTGCCTGGAAGGAGCAAGATACTACGCCCAGTGGGCTGGAGCACCCTATAGCGTGTATGGCGGAAGAAAGGGAAAGAACGATTATGCCGACGACATCAACACCCGTTCAATGATGACCAACTGGCTGGGAGGCGGCAGCGTATATATGCCGGCAATGGACGGCAAGCGCGTGCCGATAGAGCTTTCTCTCGCCCTGCACAGCGACGCAGGATACAACCCTGACGGACAATCCACCTGGGGTGCACTCGCTATCTGCACCACCGATTTCAACGATGGCATGCTGAACAGCGGTATTTCAAGATTTACTTCAAAGGATTTCGCTAAGGCTTTGAGAGATAATCTTGTAGAAGATATGACCAACACCTTTGGTTCATTCGGAAAACGCTATCTCTGGGATAGGAACTATTCGGAGACCCGACTGCCAGAAGTACCATCGGCAATCATCGAAATGCTCTCTCACCAGAGCTTCCCGGACATGCGCATCGCACAGGATCCGATGGGTAAGTTTACCATCGCCCGCTCCATCTACAAGACCATTCTCAGATTCGTGAGCAGTAACCATGACGAACCGTATGTGGTACAGCCTCTGGCACCCAACCACTTCAGCGTGGAGGTGGATGAACTGGGCTATGCCAGCCTCACCTGGAATGCGCAGCTTGACAAGACGGAACCTACCGCCAAGCCAACCAGCTACATTGTTTATCAGGCAGAAGGCAAAGGCGGATTCGACAATGGTACAATGGTTCGCTCCAACATCTACAACGTGAAGCTGGAGCCAGGCAAGCTCTACAACTTCCGAGTAGCAGCTGTAAACCAGGGCGGCGAGAGCTTCCCATCAGAAACTCTCTCGGCACTCTACAATCCTACAGCTACCAACAAGATTCTGATCGTCAACAATTTCCATCGCCTCGCCTCACCGCAGGTGGTAGATAACGACAGTATCCAGGGCTTCGACTTCGACCAGGACCCAGGCGTAAGCTATGGTCTGACGGCGGGCTGGAGCGGCAAGCAGCGGGTATTTGACATCCATAGAATGGGTATCGAATCTTCCAGCGGACTGGGATACAGCGGCAACGAGATGATAGGACAGTTTGTGGCAGGCAATGACTTCAACCATACCGTGGAGCATGCCCAGGCTATCGCTTCCGGCAACAAGTACAGCATCGCCAGCTGTTCGAGCGAAGCCATCCTTTCGGGAAGAGTGAAGATGACCGATTATCAGGCAGTGGATCTCATCAATGGTCTGGAGCGTTACGACGGTTATACCCATCAGTACTACAAGACCTTCACCCCAGCCATGCAGAAGCGCATCAAGTACTATGCCCTCAACGGCGGAAAACTGCTTGTGAGCGGCTCCTACAACGGCAGCGACATGCAGGATGAAGAGGAGAAATCATTCATGGGCGCTATCCTGAAAGTAAACTATGAGCCTACCGGCACCAAGTTTATCGTGCAGGATGTCAATCCGGAAGATTCCACCATTACCGAGCGAGACAGTATCGTTACCACATCGCCAACGGTAAGCGGACTGGGCAAGGAATTCAGCTACTATCATTCGCTGAATGCCAAGCATTATGCAGCCACCCATCCGGAGATACTCAAGCCAATAGGCAGCACAGCCTTCTGCGCCATGCGTTATCTTACAGGAACCAGTGCAGCAGTTGCCTACAGGAGTACCAGCTACCGCACCTTCACCATGGGATTCCCACTGGAGTGCATCAGCGATGAGAAAACCCGCTACAGCATCATGCAGGGTATTCTGAAGTTCTTAACAGAATAAATTTAAAATCAATAAAATATGTATAAGATTCAAGCAAACCAGTCTGGTACACGCTCTATCGAAGTGAGCGACCAGCATTTAGAGACTATTGACAAGTATCAGTTGCTCCGCAACCTCGTAGATAGCAATGGCATCATCGACGAGGAAGTGCTCGACAAGTTAAGATTCAACGTCCGTTCTCTTCTGGAGAGCAGCGACATCAAGGACAAGGAGTTGCTCGACCTCTGCCTCGACGTAATCTACAACCAGAACATGAAGGCACTCGGCCTCCACAACCTCGTATTGCTCTACGTAGATTGGAAGGACAAGAAGGATGCACAGGCAGCAGCTGAGGCTGAGCCAGATGCAGTGAATGACTAAAGTATATTGAATGGATTATAAGTTAACAGATTTTCTCCCAACAACCAAGAAGGAGTGCGAACTCAGAGGATGGGACGAACTGGACGTCATCCTCTTCTCGGGTGATGCCTACGTAGATCATCCATCCTTCGGACCGGCTATCCTCGGAAGAATCCTGGAGGCTAACGGCTATCGCGTAGCCATCGTGCCTCAGCCCGACTGGCATGGCGACTTCCGTGACTTCAAGAAGCTCGGTCGCCCTCGCCTCTTCTTCGGCGTATCTCCAGGAGCCATGGACTCGATGGTAAACCGCTACACGGCCAACCGCCGTATGCGCAGCGAGGATGCCTTCAGTCCTGACTCCCGCCACGACATGCGTCCCGACTATCCGTCTATCGTCTATACCCAGATACTGAAGAAGCTCTATCCCGACGTACCTGTGGCACTGGGCGGTATTGAGGCATCGCTGCGCCGCATCAGTCACTACGACTACTGGAAGGATGAACTCCGCAAGTGCATCCTCTGCGATTCGGGTGCCGACCTCATCCTCTATGGTATGGGCGAACGCTCCATCGTGGAACTTGCCAATGCATTCGCCGAAGGCAAGACCATAGACCAGATTCACGAGATGCCGCAGGTGGCTTTTTACTGCAAGGAGAAGGACATCCCTGGCGGATTCAAGGAGGATGACATCATTCTGCATAGCCACGAGGAGTGCCTGCATAACAAGAAGGGACAGGCGGAGAACGTGCGCCATCTGGAGGAAGAAGCCAACAAGATGCACGCCCAGCGCATGATTCAGGAGACCGATGGCAAGTATGTAGTGGTGAATCCACCATTCCCGCTGATGACCACCGAAGAGCTGGATGCAGCCTTCGACCTGCCTTATACCCGTCTGCCTCATCCTAAGTACAAGGGCAAGACCATTCCGGCATACGAGATGATCAAGTTCTCTGTGAACCTGCATCGTGGCTGCTTCGGCGGTTGCTCGTTCTGTACCATTTCGGCACATCAGGGTAAGTTCGTAGTTTGCCGAAGCAAGGAGAGCATTCTGAAAGAGGTGAAGAAAATCATCGAGATGCCTGATTTCAAGGGCTATCTGAGCGATCTGGGCGGTCCTTCGGCAAACATGTATGGTATGCACGGCAAGAACCAGAAGGCGTGCGAGGTGTGCAAACGCCCATCGTGTGTGAACCCTCAGATTTGTCCGAACCTGAACACCGACCACAGCAAGCTGCTGGAGATCTATCATGCCGTAGATGCCCTGCCGGGTATCAAGAAGAGCTTCATCGGTAGTGGTGTGCGCTACGACCTGCTCCTACACAAGAGCAAGGACGAGAAGGTGAACCAGGCGGCAAGGGAATATACCCGCGAGCTGATCACCAAGCACGTGAGCGGCCGACTGAAGGTTGCACCGGAACATACCAGTCCAGAGGTATTGAAGTTCATGCGCAAACCATCGTTCGATCTCTTCTACGAATTCAAGCGCATCTTTGACAAGATCAACAAGGAAGAGGGCCTCAACCAGCAGATCATTCCATACTTCATCAGTTCGCATCCGGGCTGTCATGAAGAGGATATGGCAGAACTGGCAGTAATTACCAAGGGACTCGACTTCCATCTGGAGCAGGTACAGGACTTCACTCCTACCCCAATGACGATTTCTACGGAAACCTGGTACACGGGATACGACCCGTACACCTTGGAGCCTGTATTCAGTGCCAAGACGCAGAAGGAAAAGCTTGCCCAGCGCATGTTCTTCTTCTGGTACAAGCCAGAGGAGCGCCGTGCCATTGAGAGCGAACTTCGCCGTATCGGCAGAGCGGATCTCATAGATAAGCTATACGACAAGAAGAGCTTCGGCGGAAATCATAGCGGAGGTTTCAAGGGCAAGGAGACCAACTTCGATGACAAGGCGATTGGTTCTACCTATGATAATCCGGGCGTAGGCAGAGGTGCCAAGGGCAAGCGTGGAGCTGACAGAAATGCAGCAGAAACAAATGGCGGAAGAGGCCGTGGCAGAAATGCAGCAGACCGCTTTGCGCCAAAGGGATATGGCAATGTAGGATGCTATGACGAGGATAAATACCTCAATGAAGGCCGTCCTTTGAATGGTAAATCTTCAAGAAACGGTCATGCTCAGCAAGGCAGAGGAAATAATACTCCGCAGGGCAGAAGCAACAACGCCAATGCTAATATCCGCGATGCAGTAGCCGCAGCCAGAGCCGAGCTCCGCAATCAGAAAGAGCAAGGTGCCGGCTTCTTCAAGGACAAGAAGAAAAAGAGTTTCAATCCTAATTTCGATACCGACAACCACAATCGCAAGAACCGCTATAACAGCGGAGACAAGAACGAGCGTGGCAGCGGACGTGGAAACCAGGGAAGAAACGAAGGAAGAGGCAGGAGAAGATAATATGAAATGAATTTAAAAAAGAGGGTGTGTCATAAACCACATCCCATACGCCCTGAAAGGGCAGAAGCTCCTAGCCCAGGGCAACGCCCTGGGTCTATATATCAACAACAAAGTCGCCCTGTAAGGGCAAAAGCTTTAAATATGAGAAGCTTTTGCCCTTACAGGGCGACTTTGTAAAAATCCAATTATACCCAGGGTGTTGCCCTGGGCTAGGAGCTTCTGCCCTTTCAGGGCGTGCTTCACAAATGCTAGTATTGTCTCAGTGCCCAGGGCGTACTTCACAAATGCTAGTATTGTCTCAGCGCCCCGAGTAACTCGGCATTCTCTGTCTTGTTTCCGATGGTGATTCTCAGACAGTTGCCGCAAAGCTGAACCTTATTGCGGTTTCTTACGATGATGCCCTGTGCCACCAGATAATCGTAGATGGCCTGCGCATCCGTAACCTTTACCAGGAAGAAGTTGGCATCCGTAGGATAAACCTTCACGGTGATAGGCAGATCCAGGAAGGCAGCCATCACCTTCGAACGCTCCTGAAGGATGTTCTTCACCCACTCATCCACCTTCAATGGATTCTTCAAAACCTCAAGTGCCTGCTGCTGGGTAAGCAGATTCACATTATAAGGATACTTCACCTTATTGAATATGTCAATAATCTCCTTGCTGGCAAACGCCATACCCAGACGAAGCGCTGCACAACCCCATGCCTTACTCATCGTATTGAGCACGATGAGATTAGGGAAATGCTTCAGCACACCACGGAAGGTGCGCTCGGAAGAGAAATCGCTATAAGCCTCATCCACAATGACTATACCATCAAAGAGGCGAAGCACCTCTACGATAGCCTCGCGATTGATGTGATTGCCCGTCGGATTGTTAGGGCTGCAGAACCATACCACCTTGGTATTCTCATCGCAGGCATCAATGATCTTCTCGGCAGAAATCTGATAGTTCTCATCAAGCAATACAGAGCGATACTCCACATCGTTGACATCAGCACAAACCTCATACATACCGTATGTAGGAGCGATGGCTACCACATTATCCTTGCCAGGGCGACAGAATACACGGTAAACCAAGTCGATGGCCTCATCCGAACCATTGCCCAGGAAAATCTGGTCTTCAGCTACCCCCTTGATCTTACTCACCTGTTTTTTCAGTTCCACCTGCAGTGGGTCAGGGTATCGGTTATAAGGGTCGTTATAGGGATTCTCGTTGGCATCGAGGAAGACGCGGGCATTTCTGCCAGCGAATTCCGTGCGTGCGCAACTGTAAGGTGCCAAGTTCCAGATATTTTCTCGGCACAAGTCTTTTAAATCTTTCATACCTTACTTTTATTTTAGACTTTTTACTCTCAATCTCATGGCGTTGGCATGTGCCTCCAACTGCTCGTTCTCCGCCATCGTCACCACAGCATCACCTATGTTACGAATACCTTCTTCCGTGAGATGCTGGAAGGTGATCTTGCGGTTGTAACTGTCGAGGTTCACGCCATTGTAAGCCAGTGCATAGCCATGGGTTGGCAGGGTATGATTGGTACCGCTGGCATAGTCACCGGCACTCTCACATGCATAGTTGCCCAGGAATACGCTGCCCGCATTCACTACTTTCTCGGCAAGCTGCTCATAATCAGCAGTTGCAATGATGAGATGCTCAGGGGCATAGGTATTGCAGAGATCGATGGCTTCCTCTTCGTTCTTCACGAGGATGAACTTGGAATTATCCAATGAGGTCTGCGCCATCTCCTTACGTGGCAACTGTTCCAACTGCACTTCCACTTCCTTCTTCACATCTTCCAAAACCTTCTCGGAGGTAGTGATGAAGAAAACCTGAGAGTCGAAGCCGTGCTCAGCCTGCGATAAGAGGTCGGCAGCCGCAAAGACAGGGTTGGCTGTTTCATCAGCGATGAGACAAACCTCCGAAGGTCCTGCCGGCATATCGATAGCCACATCGTGGAGAGAAACCTGCTGCTTGGCAGCCATCACAAACTGGTTGCCCGGACCGAAGATCTTATATACCTTAGGCACACTTTCTGTTCCGTATGCCATCGCACCGATGGCCTGCACGCCGCCTGCCTTGAAAATCTTGCTTACGCCAGCAATTTTTGCCGCCATCAGGATAGCTGGATTCACCTTACCCTCCTTGTTAGGAGGCGTGCAGAGAACAATCTCCTTGCAACCGGCAATCTTGGCAGGAGTGGCGAGCATCAATACGGTGCTAAACAAAGGTGCAGTACCACCAGGGATATACAATCCCACCTTCTCTATCGCCACGCTCTTCTGCCAGCAGGTGACACCAGCACAGGTTTCCACCTTCTTACCCTCAAACTTCTGGCTCTGATGGAATGCGGCAATGTTATGATGGGCGAGGTGCAAAGCGTCTTTCAGTTCTTGAGAAACCAGTTGCTCAGCCTCTTCGATTTCAGCTTCAGTCACAGCCAAAGAATCGAGATGGGCATGATCAAACTTCTCCTCGTAACGCTTCACGGCTTCATCGCCATGGTTCTTCACATCGTCGAGTACACCTTGTACGGTCGCATTCAACTGCGATACATCCAGGTGTGGGCGTTCTACAATCTCGCTCCATTCCTCCTTTGCAGGATACTTTATTACCTTCATTCCTTATTATACTTTGAAATTTATTAATACATTGAACTTTGCAAACAGTTCAATGTTACAATATCATCTTCTCGATTGGTGTCACCAGGATGCCCTGTGCACCGAGTTCCTTCAACTTACCGATGATTTCCCAGAAGCGCTTCTCATCGAGCACGGTGTGGATAGAGCACCACTCCTCGTCTGCCAATGGGATGATGGTAGGACTCTTGATACCAGGCAATACCTGGGTAATCTCCTCTACCTTCGCCTTAGGGGCATTCATCATCACGTACTTCTTGTCCTGGGCAGAGCGTACAGCCTCGAAGCGGAACAGCATTTCGTTGAGAATCTGATGCTTCTCATCATCCATTTTCCAGTTGCCGATGAGCAGAGCCTCGCTCTTCATCACTACCTCAACCTCGGCGAGATTGTTGCTTACCAGTGTAGAACCAGAGCTGACAATATCAAAGATACCATCTGCCAGACCGATACCCGGGCTAATCTCCACAGAACCAGTGATGACGTGAATGTCGGCATTGATATTGTTCTTCTTCATGAAGTTGCGCAGGATGTTAGGATAAGAGGTAGCAATCTTCTTGCCATTAAACCATTTCAATCCTGGATAATCAATCTTCTTAGGGATGGCAAGACTCAAGCGGCACTTGCTGAAACCCAATCGGTCGATAATCTGTGCGTTTTCACCACGCTCTACAAATTCATTCTCACCCACGATACCGATGTCGGCAACGCCAGAGGCTACGCTCTGAGGAATATCGTCATCGCGGAGATAGAGCACCTCCAGAGGGAAATTACTTGCCTGCACCAGAAGTGTGCGCTTTGAGGCGCTTACCTTGATGTCCGCCTCTGCTAAAAGATTCATTGTGTCGTCGAACAGACGACCTTTACTTTGTACTGCTATTCGTAACATATTTCTGTATTTTGTTTGAAAAACATTGCAAAAGTACATAAAATTGTTAGAATATGCAAATAATTTCGCACTTATATGCTTTTTTTTTGTACTTTTGCAGTCGCAATGAGAAAAAAATTATATTTATACACATTATATTCGCTGTTTTTGCTTGCCAGTTGCGCTGACAAGAAACCGCAACAGGAACTCACTCCCTGGGGAACTCCCGTGGGCGAAGTGGAGTCTATGGATGGTTCTGACGAAGAGGAATCTGACGAAAACGCAGCAGATGGCGATGCTGGCGCTCAGGCTCAGCAACGGGGTTTGTCGCTGTCGGATATCCAGGACAATGGCGAGCTGATCATGCTTACCGTGAATGGTCCTACCACCTATTATGATTACCACAACCACGGAATGGGTCTGCAGTACCTGCTCTGCGAGAAGTTTGCCCAGCAGATTGGTGTGTCGCTAAGAGTGGAGGAATGCAAGGACACTACCGAGATGATTCAGAAACTCCAGAAAGGAGAAGGCGACATCATCGCCGTTCCCCTGCCCCGTCATATATTAAAAGGTGGAAAGTCATCGGCAGGAAAGAACAATACGGCTGCAAAATCGGTTTCCGGAGATAGCAAGACTATCAATCTACTTTTCTGCGGCGTAACACCTGATAAAGGCAAGACGCAGTGGGCGGTAGTTGGCGGCAACAAGAGTCTCGCCGATACACTGAACGGATGGTTCAAGCCAAAACTGATAGCCGATGTGAAAAAGGAAGAGTCCTTCCTGCTCTCTACGGCAAGCATCCGCCGACATGTCTATTCTCCTTTCCTCAACCGTTCCAAGGGAGTCATCTCCCGCTACGACCATCTCTTTATGAGATACAGCGGAACGGCACGTATGGACTGGCGCCTGATGGCTGCACAGTGTTACCAGGAGAGTTGCTTCGACCCGAATGCCAAATCATGGGCTGGCGCCTGCGGACTGATGCAGATCATGCCATCTACCGCTGCCCACCTGGGATTACCGATGAGTGCCATCCACGATGCAGAGGCGAATGTGGCAGCAGCAGCCAGATACATGGCAGAACTCCAGGGACATTTCTCGGATGTAGGCGATCCGGCACAGCGTGCGCTCTTCGCTCTGGCTGCCTATAATGGCGGTTTTCACCATATCCGTGATGCGATGGCACTGACCAGGAAACATGGTGGCAACCCACAGAACTGGGGACATGTAAGAGAATACGTGCTGCGCCTTACCCAACCCGCCTATTATGGCGACCCAGTGGTGAAATATGGTTATATGCGAGGTACAGAGACAGCAGATTATGTAGATAGAATCCGTGCCCGCTGGAGCGAGTACTGCGGCGGAGCCAGCTTCCACGAGAGCTATCGGGGCGGCAGCCGTGGACCAGGCATCGGAAGAGGCACCGACTCCTTCAATGGAGCACCGGTAAAATCAAAGAGAAACTATCAAAGGAAATACCATATATAAAATATGATATAGATTGACCCCACACGGGCTGAAAGCCCAGAAGCACCTAGCCCAGGGCAACACCCTGGGTAAACATAGAGTATAACAGAAGCGCCCTGAAAGGGCAAAAGCATTAAATCTACTATGCTTTTGCTCTTTCAGGGCGCTTTGCTAATTGAAATTACTTACCCAAAACCTCATCCAACAAGGTGTAGAATGCAGGATCCTCACCCACAATGGTCTTCACAATCTTGCCGTCAGGACCGATGACAATCTTAGTTGGGAAGCCCTGAACAGCATACTTGTCGAGTACATCGCTACCCTTTGGATTATAGACGTGAATCCATGGCAACTGATGCTTCTCAACGGCAGCCTTCCACTTAGCCTCGGTATCATTGCAGTCAACACCCAGGATTTCGAACTTACCCTTATACTTCTCGTAGTACTCCTTCATCTTAGGCATACCCTTGATACACCAGATACACCAGGAACCCCAGAAGTCGATGACAACATACTTGCCACGGAGGCTGGAAAGAGAGAATGGCTTGCCATTGATGTCATTCAGAGTGAAATCAGGAGCCTCTACACCGGAAGCCTGAACCACTTTAGCCTTCTCCTCCATCTCTGCGCGCTTCTTGGCACGTTCGAAAATTGGCTCATAGTATGCCTTCATTCTACCGTTCTTGACGTTATCTGCCATCAGACTGATCAAAGTCTCCTTATCCTTGACATCGTCCAGCTCGTCGATGAGAAGAGCGATACATTCCTGATCAGAATGCTGCTTGGCATAAGCAAGAAGGTCGGCAGCATACTTCTTCTGCAAAGGTTCCATACGCTCATCTACTACTTTTTCGATAGAATCGCGGTTGCTGTCATTCACATTGTCAGAATACCATTTCCAGAGCGCCTTGATATCCTTGTAAGCCTGACTCTTATACTCATCCATCAAATCCTGTTCCTGATAGAATTTACCTCCCTTGATATCGACACCCCCAGTGAAGTTACCCTTCATCTCAATAGTCTCACTCGGAATGGCAAAGACAGGGATGGCACTAAATGCTCCACTCTTGATGACCTTCTGGTCACAGAGATAAACCCATTGAGGCTTATCAAAGTTCTTGGAGAACTCAAACTTCTTTTTCTTAACCTCGATGTTTTCCGTCTTTCTTCCAATCATAGCTACCAGAGAATCCGGCAACCCCTCTACGTTACCCTTGATCTGAAAGGTTCCGCTCTGAGCCATCGCTGCTGCAGATGCCAGCATCATAGCAGCTGTAAAAATCATTTTCTTCATTTTGAATTATGTTTTATCTTTTATATTTCCACATTAACTTTTATTCATACCTTATTATATAAGGCATTCTTTATTCCTCATACTCCGTGGTATCCTCGATACCCGCCTCAGCCAGTGCCTCCTTGCGTTCCACGCAGGTACCGCATTTTCCGCAGTGCTTCTCACCACCCTTGTAGCAGCTCCAGGTCTCGGCATAGTCAATGCCCAGTTTCTTGCCGATAGCTGCAATCTCACCCTTGGTGATGTTGGTATAAGGAGCCACCACGCGAACATCTACGAAGGTGCCAGCCTCGGCAGCCTCATCGATTGCCTTGATAAATTCAGGGCGACAATCCGGATAGATAGTGTGGTCGCCGCCGTGATTGGCGATGAGCACCTTCTTCAGATTGTTGCTCTCAGCGATACCGATGGCGATACTCAGCATGATACCATTACGGAAAGGCACCACGGTAGATTTCATATTGTCATCGGCATAATGTCCCTCAGGGATGGCATCGGCACCTTCCAGGAGAGAGCTCTTGAAATACTGATGCATGAATCCCAGATCAATGGTGATATGCTTGATGCCCAGTCGCTCGCAGTGCATCTTGGCGAAAGGAATCTCACGCTCGTTGTGATTGCTTCCATAGTTGAAACTGATACCCAGGGCTATCTCGTCCTTCTTGTCATAGAGCAGGGTAATACTGTCCATACCGCCGCTCACAATAATTACTGAATCCTTCATTTATTTTGAACTTTTTATTTTAAAGTCAGATTATACAATATTTATAAAGTCAGATATACACTAAAATCTGCGTAATCAGAGAAATCTGCGTGAGATTTTACCCGAACAAGCAGCGAAACGCCTCTTCCACCTTCCTTACGGGATGAATCTCTATCTGATACTTCTTATGGTCGAAACCATGATAATTATACTTCGGAATGATGATATGCTGGAATCCGAGCTTCTCTGCCTCAGCGATGCGCTGCTCGATACGGCTCACCGGACGAACCTCGCCACTGAGTCCTACCTCACCACACATACACCAGCCCTGCTCTATCGCTGTATCCACATTGCTGCTCAATACCGCTGCCAGCACACTCAGGTCCATCGCAGGGTCCGTCACTCGCAAGCCTCCCGCAATGTTCAGGAACACATCTTTCGCCATCAACTTGAAGCCCACTCGCTTCTCCATCACTGCAAGGAGCATATTCAGTCTTCGCTGGTCGAAACCCGTTGCCGAGCGCTGGGGAGTTCCGTATGCCGCCGTACTTACCAGAGCCTGCGTCTCCACCAGGAACGGGCGCACACCCTCAATGGCAGCACTGATGGCAACACCCGAAAGTCCGTCATGATCTTCGGTAAGAAGCAATTCCGACGGATTGCTCACCTGTCTCAATCCTCCCTGCAGCATCTCATAGATGCCGAGTTCCGAAGTGCTTCCGAATCGGTTCTTGATGCTTCGCAGGATGCGGTACATATAATGTTGATCACCCTCAAACTGAATGACGGTATCCACAATATGCTCCAGAATCTTCGGACCAGCCAGGGTTCCCTCCTTGTTAATATGTCCGATCAGGATAACAGGGATACCGCTGGTCTTGGCAAATCTCAGGAGCGATGCTGCGCATTCACGCACCTGGGATACAGAACCAGGAGAACTATCCACACTCTCTGTAGCAATTGTTTGGATAGAATCAATAACTATCAGTTCTGGAGCCACTTGCTGAATATGGGAAAAGATTTTCTCTAACTGCGTTTCACAGAGAATCGTAATATGATCGAAGGCATTCTCCGGTGGGGTTCCTGCCAACGAAGCTACGTCATCTGTCGAAGTTCCCTTCAGCATAGCCTGTCCCTTCGCCAGTCTGTCAGCTCTCAGCTTAATCTGATGGGCACTCTCCTCACCGCTCACATACAGCACCCTTCTATGTTTCATATTCAGGATGGTCTGCAGCGTAAGGGTACTCTTTCCGATGCCCGGTTCACCGCCCAGCAGGGTAATGCTTCCCGGCACCATACCGCCACCCAGAACGCGGTTCAGCTCCTCGTCCATCATATCGATACGCGGCTCATCCACAGCCGAAATATCCTTCAGATTCATCGGCTTGGCATCCGCGTCGGAGTGTTGCCCACCAAACATGGTAGCAGCCCCGCCATGCCTCATGGTCATGCCAGCGCTTTTAGCCGCCTGCGATCCCGAATCAGCCGCAATGCGTATCTCCTTAAAAGTATTCCATTGTCCGCAGCTAGGGCATTTACCCATCCACTTGGCACTTTCCTGCCCGCAGTTGCTGCAAACGTATGCTATCTTATCTTTTGCCATAACGATTGAATTTGTCGGCAAAGGTACAGTTTTTTTTCTTTAAACACTAAAAAAGTAACCATTTTTACATTTTATAACCATCGTTTTGCAAAGTAGATATGGCAAAAAAGCTTATCTACCACAAAAAATCTTTAAATCGTAGCAGAAAGATTTGGTAGTACCGATTATTTTTGTTACTTTTGCCTACGGAAAGAGTTTGTTACGACCCGACACCACTCCTATTTTTATATAGTATGCACATAGGAGCCTGATAAGCTCACTAGTCGTAGGGCAAAGGTCGTTTCAGCAGTAAACAGAGTTAATAACATAATACTAATATAAAAATTTAGGTAAAATGAAAATTGAGAATTTTAACTTTGCTGGTCACAAGGCAATCGTACGCGTTGATTTCAACGTGCCATTGGATGAGAATGGTAATGTAACAGACGACACTCGTATCCGCGGTGCCCTCCCTACTTTGAAGAAGGTACTCGCAGACGGTGGTGCGCTCATCATGATGAGCCACATGGGTAAGCCAAAGGGCAAGGTTAAGCCAGAGCTTTCACTCTCTCAGATTGTTAAGAACGTATCAGACGCTCTCGGTGTAGAGGTTAAGTTTGCTAAGGACTGCGGTAACGCTGAGGCTGAGGCTGCTGCCTTGAAGCCAGGTGAGGCTCTCTTGCTCGAGAACCTTCGTTTCTATCCTGAAGAGGAAGGTAAGCCAGTAGGTGTAGAGAAGGGTACTCCTGAGTTCGACGCTGCTAAGGCTGAAATGAAGGAGCGTCAGAAGAAGTTCGCTGCTAAGTTGGCTTCTTACGCTGACGTATATGTAATGGACGCATTCGGTACAGCTCACCGTAAGCACGCTTCTACAGCTGTCATCGCAGATTCTTTCGACAAGGATCACAAGATGCTCGGTTTCCTGATGGAGAAAGAGGTTAAGGCTGTTGACGCAGTTCTCGGCAACATCAAGCGCCCATTCACAGCTATCATGGGTGGTTCTAAGGTTTCTACCAAGATCGGTATCATCGAGAACTTGTTGACTAAGGTTGACAACCTGATTCTCTGCGGTGGTATGACTTATACATTCTCTAAGGCTCTCGGTGGCAAGATCGGTATGTCTATCTGCGAGGATGACAAGCTCGATGTAGCTCTCGACGTAATCAAGAAGGCTAAGGAGAACGGTGTAAACCTCGTACTCGGCACAGACTCTATCTGCGGTGACGACTTCAAGAACGACTGCAATACCCAGGTTTGCCCATCTAACAACATCCCTGACGGCTGGGAGGGTATGGACGCAGGTCCTGAGACTCGCAAGGCTTTCGCTGCAGCTATCAAGGGTGCTAAGACAATCCTCTGGAATGGTCCTGCAGGTGTATTCGAGTTCGACAACTTCGCTGGTGGTTCTAAGGCTATCGCTGACGCAATCGCTGAGGCTACTAAGGAAGGCGCATTCTCACTCATCGGTGGTGGCGACTCTGTAGCTTGTATCAACAAGTTCGGTTTGGCAGATCAGGTATCTTATATCTCTACAGGTGGTGGTGCTCTTCTCGAGGCTATCGAGGGTAAGGTATTGCCAGGTGTAGCAGCTATTGAGAAGTAATCAATAGGTTTCTATATAAATTGAGTTCGGGGGCATCCCATCCGTGGATGTCCTCGAATTTTTCAATATAAGATACCCTGCCTTAATAATCACGATACAGTATTCCCTTTATTCAATATATTATTAAAACCGAAAATTTAAAAGAAATTAATGGATTGGATTATTAATCTTTTCACCAACACAGAGTCGGTGGCTCACATCGCCCTACTCTACGCAATCGTGATTGCTGTTGGTGTGTATCTGGGAAAGATCAAGATCGGTGGCATCTCGCTGGGTGTTACCTTCGTGCTCTTCGCAGGTATCCTGGCCGGCCACGTGGGCTTCACGGGCCCTAAGGAAATTCTTACCTTCGTGCAAGACTTCGGATTGATACTCTTTGTCTTCATGATCGGTATGCAGGTGGGTCCTGGCTTCTTCGAGAGTTTCAAGAAAGGTGGTGTGACGCTGAACTTGCTTTCTGCCACAGCTATCCTGCTCAACATCCTCGTGATGTTCGGATGCTATTACCTCTTCTTCGACACCAGCAACCCACAGAACCTGCCTATGATGGTGGGTACCCTCTATGGTGCGGTTACCAACACCCCAGGTCTTGGTGCTGCCAACGAGGCATTGCTCAGTGTATTCCCTAACGGTGCTCCTAGCATCGCCAATGGTTATGCCTGTGCCTATCCTCTGGGTGTGGTTGGTATCATTGGTGCTACCATCCTCATCAAGTACATCACCCGCGTAGATATGGCTGCAGAAGAAGAGCAGCTCAACGAGGAGGAGGCTGCCAACCCTCATGCAAAACCTCACAATATGCACCTGCGCGTGGAGAATGCCTACATCGCAGGCAGAACGCTGAGAGAGGTTTCTGAGTTCTTGAACCGAGACATCGTCTGCTCAAGACTCCTCCACGACGGAGAAGTGAGCATCCCTAACAGCAAGACTACATTTGAGGTAGGCGACG
>ENA-ORRU01000253-ORRU01000253.1-human-gut-metagenome-genome-assembly--contig:-NODE-253-length-44342-cov-124.629056_pt1 | contig 44342 bp, 54 predicted proteins | sample MGYA00242184_ERZ509151 | MGnify/ENA primary metagenome ERZ509151 (study PRJEB26280, sample SAMEA2338667) | human gut metagenome | biome: human gut; feature: human-associated habitat; material: faeces... | reverse complement strand
ATATTTATGCTAAATTTCGTTAACTGTATTCGTTTTTTTTATTATAGTTCATAGTATAATATAAATATATTTATATTATACTATGGCTGAAAATGACATTGCATTTTCAAAATGACCCGAAATGACTTTGACCCCAAATGACCCGATATTGATTCTCGATTATATTTTTTGAAAAACTTTTGTTAAGGTTTAAAGTGTTGGTAATTAAGTGGATAGACATTGTTCCTGCATCTAAGAATATTTCTCTTTGTATTTTTGAGAACTCCTTTTAGTTGCGGATTTCTTCTCTTTCTTCTCTTGTTTATGTGTTGCTTATCCTGTAAATACGTCAATATAATTCCAGAAAACAACCATTTTCGCCCCTCCAACCTGCCTTTTACTCCAGTATTTTTACCCTTCTGCGGGGTAAAAAATGCCATCGGAGACACATTTTAGTGCTCCGAGAGCCAAATTCTACTAATAATTTTGCGAAAAACCATTTTTTCTCTCTTTCACTTTTTCGCTCAGATAATGCAATCTTTCATAACAAAGATAATATAAACATATTTTATAAAATTCTGAAAATATGCAAGATATGCGGCTATTGAGTAGAATATAATTATTGATGTTTTGAGCGTTTGAAAAAAGCTATAAAAATCCCATTTTTTTCGTGTTTTTGAAGGAATTTCTCATATTTTTTGTGTTAATCTATATAATTATGCCCGATTTCTCGCAATTATTTTGTAACTTTTGGGGGCGAATTCTGTGCATGGTGCGCAGGAAAACATAAATATTTAAAAATATACGGTGATGACAGAACAGCTGAAACAAGCCATTATAAAAGTGGAAAGCAATATTTCCGCTCTATTATCATACGAGGAGTTTGGCGAGTAAAACAAAAAGTAATAGGGAACGCAATGCGTTCCCTATTTTCGTTTCTATTACTTTCCGTATTTTCACTTGGTTTCACTTGATTTCATCCATTTTGTATGTCACTTATCTTTACAAACCACCATTTTTAGGGGTTTAAGATTTAACATATTTAACCTTTGTAAACACTCAAAATCTGCATTTTCGTGCTAAAACGTGGTTTTTTATCATTTTTGAGAGGTCGGCTTTTATCTGAATAAATCTGCCATCGTCAGCTGGCATTGGATGTCATCAGAATAGCCGCCCGGCGCAAGTCCATAGGAGGTGATCATCGTGATGAGTACCGTTTTCTCGGTGCCTGTTTCCCTGATGAAGGTCTCCCTTCGGTTGCGGATGCGGTTGTCCTCTTCTTCTGTAATAACGTAAGGGGCGTTGGTATATTTCATCTCACAGAGATTAATTGTATCGTCATTTCTGTCGATGAGCATATCAATCTGTGCTCCCTTCGTCAGCGTCTTGCCTGTGGCAGGGTCTTTCGTTCCCTTATATGACCAGGAATGAACGCTGCTCACGACTGCTGAGAAGCCGAGGGCTGCCTTGATCTGGTTGACGTGCTGCATGCAGACACGCTCGAATGCTCTTCCTGCCCAACCGTAATGGATGGATGAACCTGCGGATGAAGACCAGAAATGCTCATCCCCATTGGTGTTCTCCGATATGAAATCGAAGTAGAATAGGGTGTAGTTGTCTATGAGCTGGAAGGTCGCATCCTTCGTCTTCTTGCCGATGGCTGTGAACTTGCGGATGAAACCGCATTGCTCCAGCTCCTGCAGCGCTTTCGAGAAATCTGCGTTGTCTGAGAGTTTCGAAGCTTTCAGCAACTCTTCTCTTAACAGCCCCTGTTTCTTTTTGGCAAGTGCTGTGATGATTGCTATATGACAGCGTGGCTTCTTGAACAGGGAAGCGTAGAGAGCATCAAACTCCTGTGTGAGTTCTCCACCTGGCTGGAAGAATATCCGGTCGAAATTCTGTGCCACGCTCATTCCCTTTTTCAGGAAACTCCAATAGTATGGGATTCCTCCCAAGGCCATGTAGGCTTCGAGAATCTGTCGGTCCTTATAGCCCAGATTCTTCGCTTCGCAATACTGCTTGCACTCTCTGAGGGTGAATGGTTGCAGCAGAACCTTGCATGTAAGACGGTTGTGAAGGCCACCATAGTTCATGACCACATTGTCGATGATCCATGATGTGGCGCTTCCACAGATGACCAGGATAAGGTCTTTTCTCGTAGAAGCCCATGCGTTCCAGAAATGGTCGAGTGAACGGACAAAGTTTGATTTAACAGTGTCCATCCAGGGAAGTTCATCAATGAAGATAACCTTCTTCTCTTCGTTTTCCGGAAACGTATTCAGGAAATTCCACAGCAGTCCAAATGCCTCAGACCATGTCTTGGGCATTGCGCATTTTCCCATTCCGGCAAGATAAAGAGATTCTCGAAAGTCGCTTAACTGCTGCCTGCGAGTGGCTCCGTATGTGCCGGTATGCTGGAAAACGAAATGACTCTTGTAGGCCTCTCTGATAAGAAAGGTCTTGCCGACACGTCGTCTTCCGTAAACAGCCACGAATTGTGATTCATCAGAACTCATCAGTCCGTGGAGTGTTGCTATTTCATTTTCTCTGCCTATTAACATATCGTATTTCTTGTTTAATTCTCTATTTATTTATGTGGCAAAGATACAAAAATATATCGATAAGTCGTGGAAATGTATCAATATTTAACAGATTTCCACGGGAAATCGCAACTTTTTGGGGGCTTAACACCGAAAAGCACGTGGCTTTGAAATGTATTTAGAAACCTATAGCAGTCTGTATTTACCACTTCATAGCCTCCTTGGGAAGCAACGGAATGGCTCCATAGCGCCCTAATAGATAACCCTTGCGAACGTCTTCACGAGGCTTGAATTCTGCCAAGGATGTAAGATGTGATGCTCCATCCTTTCCTTTCTCGACAAACCAGACTTCATCAGCTCTGATAAGGTCGAGGTTGAGCAGGTTACATTCATGGGTGGAGAAGATGAGCTGAGTGTCTCTTCCTGACTCCAGTCCTGAGAAATAGCACTCTAAGATTTTCTGCGAGAGCATCGGGTGCATACTGCGGTCAATCTCGTCGATGAGATAATCAACTTCATTTTGCTTCAAATCGATGAGCATTGGGATGAAGTCGAGCAATCGGATGCTGCCATCTGATTCTTCGCTCAGATCAAAAACAACCTCTGTGCCGGAAGTAAGATTCCGGTGAACAGCCTTCTGCTTGTAAATTTCATATCCTCCGTTGGCATTTACCTCGAAAAGAAGCATTTCGCCTCCAACTGTGGTAGCCATGCTGTACGCCTTGCCGTTCTTTGCCTTGCTGAGTATGTTGTCAAGTAAATCGGAAGATAAGTTCACATCCTCTTTCTTGATTTTGTACAGGCGCACGTCTGGAATGCCCGTGTTGAAGTAGGCAAGAAGCGAGCGAGTCGTTTCCTGCAGCTCGTCATTGTTTTCAGTAAGGAAAGAAATTCCCTGCAGGCGTGTGCTTGGGAAGATGATCTTCAAGCCATCTGCAAACCAGTTCTTGGTCATGCGTATGGTTTCAAGTCCCTTGCCGTTTCTGCGCACATACTCTGAAAGGAAGCTGGAGTCGGAAGGAGTACTGTGGGCGATAAACTTCAGAAGCATGGATGTTTCTTCGTTTCCATCCACCTTGCCAAACGTGAACTCGTTGCCGTCTGCAGTAACCTTTCTGGTGAAAACTTCCTTGTCGGTACGGCTGTTGATTTCAAACAGCCATTCCTCCTTGATTCCTCCGACGGTGAACTCCATGCCATAGGCAAAGCACTTACCCTTGGTCTTGAACTCGATTTCTACCTTAGAGTTTTTCTCTTCGGTATCAGCAAGCTTGAAAGGTTCCACCTTGCTTTGCGGAAAGCTTCCATTGGCAATCTGCTGGAGCAGGGCAATGGCCTTGATAACGTTACTCTTTCCGGAAGCATTGGCTCCATAAACGATACCAGCCTTCAGCACAGAAATATCGTCACGCTTCTCTGCACGGGAAACATGAGACGGATGTGCGTTGCTCTTACCTGCCACAAAGCTGATTTGAGTCTCATCCTTGATGGAATATATATTTTCAAATGTAGCTCTAAGTATCATAACAATGTCATTTTCTTATTAATACTGATGCAAAGATAAGCTTTTTCTTTGAAAAATGCATAGCTTAATGTCGAATACTTGCAAGAGTATTGCGTGTTTAACACACGTTAGTATGCTTGTGGCTAAGTCTCTTATGTAATCGTTATGATTATGTTCTGGTGTTGTACTATAATAAATGTAAATAAACCTTGCAGATAAAAAGGGTTAGGTTGCTAGTTAAAAAAGGATAAATATAGGCGAGCATTTCAACCACGTGGTTGAAATGCTTAATTTTGTATTTGCTTGTGATTCTTTAAATTATGACTTTAGAGAATTGCCAAAATGGGCAACTTGTAGAAAAATTTGGATAGTTCAAACTGGAGGAAGCTATAGTGTTAAACATACCTCGTTGTTTAATAATTTCGATTTTAATGTCGATATGGATCTTACTTCATCTCTTTGGATCTGCATTTCCATAAAGCCATAGGGTGACTTGTTATTCGTTCAACGATTGATCTTTCATTAAATAGTAGAATATGTGTCAATGTTTAACCAAGTTCAATGTAAAATGGCCACGATTCAAACACTTATGGTATTCTGATGTGACATTTTTTTCTTTTTATAAAAGAAAGTGCCGGAAAAAGTTGGTGATTTCGAAATATTTCATTATATTTGTAATTAAAAATTTTATAAGCGGAGAATATGGATTTGACTCATAATATAATTGAATACGTGAACTGCTGCGTTGGTGCTTTTGCGAATCGTTTTAAGCTTTCATTGGCAGATTCGTACGCCTATTTGCGTAGATTTGAAGGAATAGACTTCCTTATTGATTGCTATGCAGCTGAGCATACTCTTTCTATAGAGGATGCGGTGGAGGATATTGCCATATTGTGCCAAAAGAATGGAGGACGAATAGGATGCTAAAATTATATCATGGTAGCAATGTCGTGATAGATAAAAATAGATTTATGAATAAAGATATTCTGGCAATCAAGGAAAAGAATGGAAATATGTTCTCTCATGAGCTATTCAAGGTTGGTGAGTTGGTCACATTCCAATGGGATAATACGTTGAAGGATGGTATTGTCTTAGTTGTAGATGCTTATGGTACATTTGAATCTCCCAATATTCCTTCTTATGATATTATGGTAGAGAATGAGAATATGTTGTATAAGCATGTAAAATGCGATTTGGTAAAATCGAAAATCTAAAGATAATGTGTCGATAAGTCGTGGAAATCTATCGTTTTTCAATAGATTTCCACGACTTATCGGTATGTATTGCAGGAGTTGGTTATTAGTATGCAATATTTCTAAAGGCAAAAATAACCAACAAAAGATAAGTGGTAGATTAAGGTTCTAACACCCATCTTGATTCTTTTCCATATGGACCTATTGCCGATTCGTTAGTAATATAGGTCATGCCAAATTTTACTTTTGTAGCCATAGCTTTACGAATAGACGTCATTATCTGATCCTTTGTAAAACCGCATTCTGAATAATTTTGAAGGGCTAATTCTACCGCACATTTTTGAGCTATACCTGCATTTCCTTTGGTATAGTAATCCACTACCTGTTCGTCAGTAAGTTCGTCCACGGACTTAACAGAACATTGTTTAAGATATTCTTGTATATTCATACTGATAAATTCTTTTTCTCAATTACACAATCCTCTGGTACATAAAGTTTCCATCGACATAAATAGGTGTCAGAATCGCCAATGGAGGTTAGACGCTTGGTGTGCAAGGCACCTTTCGAGCGGCACATTTCTATGAATTGGTCGCTTATGTGATGATGCTCTTTGCTATGCTCCAGGATGAATCCTACCTTTTGATAGAGGAATGCTTTATTGTACAATGCCAGATACTTTTCGAGTTTGGGCTCATCAAGCAGTGATATTCCTTCCATGCAATGAAGCAATTCCTCAATGCCTCCAGCACGTTCTATACGGTCACAGCAGTCTATGACTGTTCGTTCCAAATCAGTTACATGTACATAAGGATTTCCCTTGGGAGTTATAACGCCATTTTCCGCAGTTGGTTCAAAAGGGGCCGCGCAGTACTCATAGTCTATTCCTTCAAAAGCAAAATCTTTGAAACGGCTTTTGCAGCCAACATAGGCATTGTAGAAAGGTTGGTGGGCAACTCCATGTAATTCAAGAGCAGTGTGCCAACCAACATATGAAGATTCTGAAATCTTGGAACTCAACTCGAACTTGTCACACATGGGAGCATCTGTCGATGGATCAATAGTAACGTACATGTTTCGCCTAATGGGCTTCAGAACCTTCTGCGATTGCCATCGGGATATGGCCGTGGATGTTCCTGCATGAGATAATTTCATTTCACGCATCACATCTTCAAAGTTGAAGATCCTCATCTTGTATAAAGCCGTAAAAGTTGCCATTTTTGCATCGAAGTATTTATATATGAATAACTTTGTGCAAAAATAGCAACTTTTCTTCAAATATCCTAATGTTTAAGCAAGAAAAACGAATAATTATACTATTTTTAGAATAGACCAACGAATGTTGTCAACCTTGCTCCATTTGGTATAACTATTCTTGCATTTCAGCAAGGAAAAATAGATTTTCCCAAATTCCTTGATTATATATTAATAAACAAGTTTATTTCGGCATATATACATATATGGTTTTCTTAAACTTGTAAACTTCCTGGTTTGAGTGGTTGTAAGAGGGTAGAGGTTTACTAATTGAGTTTGAAAGAACATGTATAATACATGGGTAAACTTAAACCTTAAACTTATATGCGCCCTAAGCTTTTTCTTGGTAGCTCTTTAGCTGGTTCAGGGTTTTGCCTTCTTCTCCTTGCTGAAATTCTGTAGTCCTTCTCTTCAGTTTCGCTTGTTGCCAAGAGATGTTGATTGAGCTTGCCTCTTGTCTCAGGCATCATGCTTCTCTGGTTAGCTTCCATCTACAGACAGATGCTTACCCTTGACATTCGTAGGTCTGATCGTTCTGTCCTTGGCTTAACCTTATTCATGTTCATGATGAAGTTTGAGTTTTCCTGCCAGTCTCTTGAACTTATAAGCCATATAGAGTAGGCAGTTTGCTTGAATAAACATCGTGGAGGATGCAGCTTTCCTTTACCCAACCAACTGCAGATATTTTCTATTCATCCTTTTCATTCATATTTTTGGACGAAGCATCCACACTTACTTTTTCCGCTGCAAAGTTAGTGCAAGCCACATTTCTGCAAGTACCAGGTGCCTTATTCTCAGAATTTTTTCAAAAACTTTTCCGTCTGCTGCTCATCCAAAAAACTTTTCCTGCCCAAGGGTGAAATAATTCGATAATTCCTTGCTTCCTATGTTTTCCTTGCCAACTCTGATAGCACCGTAAAAAATAAATGTTTCACTTCTAAAAATATTGAATTATGAAAAAGATGGAAAATTCTTTCGCAGTAACTGGTTTCGTAGGTAAGGATGCAAGCATCCATCAGTTTACAACCGCAAGCGTAGCTCGCTTCTCACTGGCCATCAGCCGCAATGAGAAGAATGGCGATGAAAACTCTCGCACTTCTGCCTTCATGAATGTAGAGGCTTGGCGCAAGAACGAGAACACCTCTTCATTCGACCGCCTGGTCAAGGGAGCACTCCTCACAGTAGAGGGCTACTTCAAGCCAGAGGAATGGCAGGATGCCGAGGGAGTCAAGCACAACCGAGTGATTCTCGTTGCCACCAAGTTCTACGAAGCTGTTGAGAAGGAGAACACTCCTGATTCTCAGCAGGGCAAGACCCAGAAGGATAAGTAAATCCTTCGCCCTCATAAAAGAGCGGCCTTCGGGTCGCTTTTTTGTGCTTATACTTTTCCTTGCTGAAAGGGAAGACATATTATAAGAAGATTCTTGCAGAATTGATAATCCCTTAGCATCTTGTCATTCACTCTTTTATTTTGTTATTTGATCCATATACCAAACCTTATCTCCCCATCCTTCGGCAAAGAGAGCAGGAGAGAGGGATGCTATAAAATACTGAGCCTTGTTGTTGAGATGAGTGAGCATAGTGACCAGTTTGAATTGCCATTCAATATCAAGTGAGTATGTAGGCTCATCTATCATTACGATGGCTTCGTTTCCATTTAGCAGAAACACTCTCAGCATAATCAATAGAATTTGCTTTTCGCCAGAAGACAGTGCTTCTACAGGTAATACTCCATTGTCTGTAAGGACAGTGAACTTGCAGCCTTCTATTTCGATGCGTTTGCCAGTCATGGCAAAGAAATCGTTTATGACCTTCTGAAAATCAGCTATCTTGGCTTTCATTTCAATTCTTTTCTCCTCTGAACTATCTAGTATAGACATGCGGAGGCTCATGAGTGAAGGTCCGGTCTTCATGTCATATATATAGTAATCCAATTCCTGCGATAGAGCGGTGGCTGTCTTGCGTTTGTCTCTCATTGCAATGTTGTCAATGGAGGGAAGATAAATGATATAATCTTTGCTTTCTTTGTCTTCTGCTAAAGATTGATATAGATTTCTCAGGAATGTGGTCTTGCCACTTCCAGTGCTGCCCATAATGATATTAACATCAGGATGTGGCTGAAACTGAACGTGTAGATTATTCCAGATTTCAACATCTATATGATTCAATATTATCTGTTTCATACTTCAATATATTTTCCAGGATTGAATGATTCATGTTCCCCATGAAATACATATCCCAGTTGATTTGACACACAGTTGGTATTGCCTATCTTCACATCCACGTTGTAGTGAGAGTGACCGAATATCCAGTATTCTATGCCGCTATTCTTGATGTACTCTTCCAATTCCACCGTGAAGGCACCGTTGGCTTGACTGTCTGCGAACTTGGGACATTGCATCTGGAAAGACGGAACATGATGCGTGACAACTATCTTTCTTCTGGCCTTGCTGCATGAAACAGCATCTTTCAAGAAAGACAGGCATCTTTCATGTTCACGGTTGAAGTCTGCAAATGTTAGAAGATCTCCATTGAAGATGATGCGTCGGAAGTCGCTTATGACTTGTTCTGTATAGTATGCCTCCTTCAGTGGAATTTTAGACCACAATGTTGTTATGAAGAGGTCGATGTCTCCAATGTGAACAACAGCATTATAATAGCTGTGAACATTGGGGCGTATTTCAAGACAAAAGCCATCGTTAAGCTTGGCAATGTCATAGTATTTGTAGAACTCATGGTTGCCCATGCAGGCTATGACTTGCTGATAGTTCTCAGAAGCCCAGTCCCAGAAGGGATGCTTGGAATAGTTCTCGTCTCCCAGGTAGCCAATGTCTCCAGCCAGAACGAGAATATCTCCTGTTACTTGCAGGGGATTCTCCTTCAGGAATCTCCAGTTGTCTGCAAACTCCAGGTGGAGGTCTGATGCATATTGTATTTTCATAATTGTTCAGTTGTAAATAATTCGTCTAATTGTTCCAATAAAGCCTCGATGAATGATGAATTCTGATCAAGAGCTCTGGCAAGAGGTTCAGACAGTTTGTCCCAATCGTTTCTGATTGAGGAGACAAATTCTTTTATACAAGCAACAATCGGTTCTGGAGCAGTAATCTCGCTGTTTTCCATGATGACCACATTCTTCAGAACATCAGACCGGTGCTTCTTGATGTCTTTACTGTTGACATGCTTTCCGTTAGCTTTGTCTTGTAACAGATTGAGATAAGCACGTGCTTTCAGAGCTATGAGTGCAGCAGAATCCGCATGGCGAATCCCATTGGTCAGTTTGCTGTGCTGGATGGTGAAGTGATAGAAATCATCATCCATGATGATTGCACTGAGACTTGATGTTTCCTCATCAATCGGAAGTGGTTCTATAGTCAGTCCCTTTGGCTCACCAAGAATGTCAGGATGCCGTGAGAGCAGTTCTATCATTTCTGGATAGTCTGGTTTGCCATTGACAAAACGATACAGTTCGTATTTTGGTGTTTCACCTTCCTCCTGCTTGCGTCTTTCCGGACGATAACCGCCTTCCCGTACGAATTGCCAAAAATGCTCAGCAAAATCAGCAGTCATCTTTTCCACAACAACTATCATATCAATATCGTGGGTTGCACGCGGATGTACTGTTGTTCCAGTCATGGTGATGTCACAGGCAGTTCCACCGATGATGACGTAGTTATCTGAATAGGCTTCAAAAGCCTCACGAAATTTCTCTAATCCTTCCATTCTATTTCATTAATTAAACGTTCAACTTCGCCTTCCACTCGTGGGTCTTTATCTTCACTCAGTGAAATGGCCAATGATAATCTGTCCACCCATTCGGCTTTGGTACCAATGGCGATGACAGGTGGGTATTTCCATGCCTCAATGATGATGTTGCCATCAAATTCGTTCGGGCGCACCAAGGCTCCTGATGATTTGAATTCCCGGAGTTGTTTGACTGGCATCATGATCATCCTTTCAGAATCAGGATTCAGCCATGTATAATGTGCAAGTGCATTGATTCCACATCCTGGGAAAGAATCGTTAGAAAGCAGATCGTCACAGAAGATGCGTTCTTCTACAGGATTGAGAAGGTAAGGCTGGACTTGTTTCCACAGTTCCTTTCCCTTCTTCTCGAAGTGAACGACCTTTCGCTTAGATCCATCAGATACTTTCTGGCAAAGTCCCAAGTCTTCAAGGCAGGTTATTCCAAGCGTAATGCTTGCATAGGAATATGGAATCTTATCCTCCATGTCACGTGCAGCCAATCCTTCAATACTCTCTATCTGCAGATGATAGAGAAGCAGGTATTGGGCTACTGGTGACAGAGCCTTAGCCTGTTTGGTCTTGCGGATGCGCTCATTAGCCAGAAGCATAGGCAAATGAACGTATTTATCCGAGACAATGAAATAAACATCTTTGTCTATGAGTCTCTGCCTTTCATAAGCTGGACAGGTTGGCAGAAGGAATACGACAGGAAGTTTGAATAGTGAAGCGAGATTGCTTGCTGTAATGGCCAAACTTCGTGGTGGAGCTATCTTTCCTTTTGGTTCGGCGAAAAGTAAGGACATGCCGTGGTATTCGCCATCGAAGAACTTGTATGCAAGTGAATCTCCAATGGTGACACCTTTCATCTGCGTCTTCTTCCGTTCTTGCAGCTGTATAGGTCTTCCTAATATGATGACATCATTTCTCATTTTAATCATTCTGCTTCATTTTAATACCCTATTAAAACGATGCAAATATATTAAATTAAACTGGTAATACCAAAGTTTTTTGCATTTTTTATGCAGAAAGGTTAAAATGTATGCAAAAACCAGATTTTCTTTGAGATAAACATGGTTATTTCCAAATAAAAGAGTATTTTTGCACTTTACATAAATATACGTAAAATATAAAGATAGAGCCGTGATACGGTCTTAGCAATATAGTAATAATGAAATATATTTGGTTGATTATCTTTCTGGTATTGCCGATAGCCGGTGTTCTTTATACCGCTTGGCGAATGTGGCATTTACTGCCTTTTTCCATTGCCATGAAATGGGTGGCAGTGGGAGTTTTAGTTGTATGGTTCAGTACCATATTCATCGCCTTTTCGGGAGCGTTAGAGAAAATGCCACTTTTTGCGGCAACTGCAGTTTATGAAGTGGGCTTTTCCTTTATCTTCATCCTGCTGTATCTGGTGATGCTGTTCCTCGTGCTCGATATTGGCCGCCTTGTTCATATAGTGCCAAAAGCATGGCTTTTCGACAATGGTTGTACTTCCATCGGCATTTTTGCCGTCATGCTTTTGCTTTTCGGCTATGGCAACATACACTATAATAATAAGGTGAGAGAACAGATCGATATCAAGACTGATAAGGCTATCAGCTCAGATAAGAAGCGTACTAAGATTGTACTCCTTAGCGATCTTCATCTCGGTTATCACAACCGCCGTTCTGACTTCAAGAAATGGGTGGACATGATCAATGCTGAGCAGCCAGACCTCATATTGATAGCTGGAGACATCATAGACAACAGCGTCCGTCCTTTGATGGAAGAGAACGTAGCTGAGGAATTTCATCGACTGAAAGCCCCTGTCTATGCTTGTCTTGGCAACCATGAGTATTACAGCAACCAACCAAAGGCAAGGCGTTTTTATCGTGAAGCAGGAATTAGGTTGCTGCAGGATAGCGTGGCAAAGATAGGCAATCTGTGCATCATTGGCAGGGACGACCGCACGAATATGCAGCGCAAATCCCTGGCGATGATTATGGAAGAGGCAAGAAAGAAGGGCTACATTTCTGACTTGCGTCATGGGAAATCTTCGGATGAGTTTTTCATTCTTCTCGACCACCAGCCTTATCATTTGGAAGAGGCAGAACAAAACGGCATTGACTTCCAGTTTAGTGGTCACACTCACCACGGACAGGTTTGGCCTGTCTCCTGGGTTACCGATGCTTTATGCGAGAAAGCCTATGGCTCACTTCAAAAAGGAAACACCCAATACTACATCAGTTCGGGTTTGGGAATCTGGGGTGGAAAATTCCGCATTGGCACTCAGTCAGAATATGTAGTGCTGACAATTGAGCAAAAGTAAAATATAAAATCAGTGTATTTATTAAGAGCGGCCTTCGGGTCGCTTTTTTTATGCTTATACTTTTCCTTGTTGAAAGGATTGTCCTGTTATAGGAGGATTTCATTCATCGACTTCTGGGAATCGGTAAGAATTCTGTTGCGAAGGTAACGGTTCTGTCTTATCTTTACAAGGTCAGGGCATTGCTTTGCTGAAAAATCTCCACACCTTTCGGGTAGTATTTTGCAGACAAAACCTTGTATGGATAGCCATAACACCTTCTGAATGCAACATAATTTTTAACCATCCCAGAAGTAGTTGATCTACGAAAGGGAGATAAAATCAGATGGCATTATGACAACAATGAAATCAATTCTCAGCCGACTTACCCAGGCGGTGAACGGCACAGACAAGGAACTCTTCAGTGAGCAGGAGTTGAACAAGTTTGCTTCATTCTATCTTGACAAGTGGGATGAAAACACAAGCGAGGACGTGGTGGCAGAGTCTTTCGTGGACTATTGGTGGAACACCGACAGGGCTTGCAGACGATGCTCGGAATGTGGCAAGCTGATGCGTGAGGGTTATTGCGCTGACATGGGAGTAGCCTACTATTGCAGCAAGGAATGTCTGCATAGCGACTTCACAGATGAGGAATGGGCAGAGGAATGTGAATCCAACGACCAGAGTTATTATACAGAATGGTAATCCTGACGTTTCCCCTGACACTTTGGGTTGTTAGGGGAAGCGTGGAGGAACTCTCGCCAGATACCCGTACCTTTGTACACGTTAATACATGTCGCCACGTACACGTGGAGCCATGTACACATGAATACGTTAATACATATATACAAAAGATTTTATATTATGTCATTGAAAATCATTACATTCGCCAATCATAAAGGTGGAGTCTCGAAGACCACCTCTACAGCCTCTATCGGGGCTTGCATGGCACGTATGGGCAAGAAAGTCCTGCTCATAGACCTTGACGGTCAGGCAAATCTTACCCTGTATTTCATCCCGAATGAAGATGAGGTGCAGGCAAGCATCTTTGACTCTCTGGTTGATGGGGCAGCCCTGCCAGTGAAACACATCAGGGAGAACCTCGACCTCGTTCCTTCCTCCCTCGAAATGGCAAGCGCAGAGATTGCCCTTACCAATCTCCTGGCAAGAGAACAACTGCTGAGCCGACTTCTCGAACCTGTGAAGCAGAACTATGACTACATTCTCATAGACTGTCCTCCGTCTTTGGGAATCGTTACCACAAACGCTTTCCTTGCAGCTGATGAAATCATCGTTCCGATGACTCCAGAGCTTCTTCCTCTGAAAGGAATGAGAATGCTCGATTCCTTTGTCTCGACCTTGCAGCGAGTGAAGCCGAACCTCAGACTTGGAGGAGTCTTTATCGCCAGATTCAACCATCGCAAGTTGAATAAGGTGGTTGAGCAAGCCGTGAAGTCCCGTTACGAGACTATCACCATGCAGACTCGCATCCGAGAGAACATCGCCCTGGCAGAATCGGCAGGCAGCGGTCAGAGCATCTTCGAGTACGACCCTCAGTCGAACGGTGCGAAGGACTATCAGGCATTGACAGAAGAAATTATTTCACGTAATCAGTAAAGACTATGGCAAAGAAGAATATGGATATCCTGCTTGGCAACATTCTCGGAAAGGCTGCCATTCATCCGCAGGACAGATTTGACAAGTCTCCTGGGAATCCTCAGGAGCAACAGCCCCCATCTCCCAACTCTCAGACAGAGAGCGATTCGCCCAATGATGAACCCTGGCGACATTTCTCCTTTATCTGCTCAAAGGAACTCGTTGACAAGGTTCAGAGCATCGCCCGAAAGGAAGGCTTCACCATCCGCTCCTTCATGGAATACGTCATGAAACAAGGCGTTGAAGCGTATGAGTCGAAATATGGTAAGGTCAAGAAAATCAGAACTAAAACCATTAAGGAAGTCATGTAGAAAATGTGGATGTGTAGCCATGTACACATGAATACATTGATACACGTGTACGTTGATACATATATACATATAGACGTTGATACATGTCCACATGTGGATATGAATACAATGAAATTAAATAACATCAAAAACGAAAAGACATGAAAATGAAAAAGTATCTTTCAATCGCCATCCTTTTGATGATGATGGCTTCACCAGTAGTATTCACCTCTTGCGGCAATGATGACCCGATGGAGGAGGTCGAGAGTCCGGAAACAAAACTGGACGTTTGGACAGAGCCATTCCATGTCATGGGTGCGAATGTGGATGAGGTCAAGAGCTATATGGCTCAATCCATGAAGCGTTACCGCCAGGTAGCTGAGACTTCCGGTGACAACATCCAGTTGACCTATATGACTGGGCAGGGTAGTGAAGGCGTTCTTTACAGCTTCTCCCGTCTTGACGGTTCACTCTATTCCGTCATTGATACGGAGCGAAGCGTGAACCGTGGGCTTGTCATTGACTATCTGAAGAAGCACTACACGCTTGTTTCAGCCGATGAAGCCAGCCTGCAGTACTGCTTCACCAACCAGAACAAATCCATGGTGATTACAACCATGAAAATTTCAGATTCCTATTTCAATGTGAACTATTCATTGGTTTATTGATAGAGAAAAATATGGTTGCCACCATCAGAACTTCGTGCTCTGGTGGTGGTAATTTAGATGTCTGTGTGTGCTTGAAGGAGCATCCAGCACTTTGTTGTGCTAAATAATAATAAAAATAACGTCTGATGGATATAAAAACAAGTTTTATTTCTTATATTTGCAATCAAATTACAAATATCGAGGTTAAAATGGTTTTAGAGATACGTTTAAGCAATATGTTCTCGTTTCGAGACGAGGTGACTTTGGACTTGCAGGCTGCCAAGATTCAGACAAAGAAGGCAAGGGAGCTTGAAGGTAATCTGTTTTCCGTGGATGGAGAACAGATGTTGAAGAGCGTTGCCTTATTTGGAGCCAACGCTTCGGGTAAAAGCAATGTGATTAAAGCCATCAGAGCTTGTGTGAACATGGTTCGTTCATCACATAATTATAATGTTGACACCAGGTTTGCCATCTCACCTTTCAAGTTTGAGGATTATGCCAACAAGCCAAGCTCTTTCTATATCCGTTTCCTGCTGAATGGAGTAGAGTATGAGTATTCCTTCTCATTTATGCATGATGAAATCATCACCGAGACTTTGTACTATTATCCGAATGGTCGCAAGTCGCTGGTATTCAGCCGTGATGAAAACAGAGGAACGGAGAAGAAAGACATCTATGAGTTTAAGACAGTCATCAAGCGTCCTTTCGATGTTGCTGACAATACATCGAAGAAGACTCTCTATATTTCTCGTGCCAGCCAGATGGACAGGGAAATAGCCCAAAAGATTTTCCTGTTCTTCTGCAATGACATCGTGCTTGATTATCAGGTGGCTAACATTGATTCTCTGGATAATTTGTTCAAGGAACGAAAGGAGCAGATGCTGGAGGTGTTGAGAACGGCAGATAGCGACATCATTGACTTCAAGATTCAGAACAATGCCATCACGACTTTTCATCGTACCAACCCTTCCGTTGCATTTGATTTCGAGACAGAAGAGTCGGAGGGAACCAAGACTTTGTTCCGGATGATGGTGAGGATGATTGGTATTATCCACGAAGGGAAGATGCTTCTTGTCGATGAGATTGACAACAGTCTCCATACCCAGCTGGTGGAATTTGTGATAGGTATGTTCAATCATAGCGACCATGCCCAGCTTATCTACACCATTCATAACACCCATTTGCTGAACACTGATTTTCAGCGAAGGGATCAGGTGTATTTCGTGAACAAGCGAGAGGATGGAAGCAGTGATTTGTATTCTCTGTTTGATTTCAAGGATTTCCGGGACACGCTGGATATGGAGAAGGCTTATCTGCAGGGACGCTTTGATGCTATTCCTTATATTTCGACTCTAACACTTTAGTTTATATGAAAAAGTTTCTTTTTATTTTTTTATCATCTTTACTATTTCAACAGATTATTGCTCAGACCATTGTAAAATTTGGCAATGGAAAGAATCTCAAATATAAAGACCTACAAGGGAAAACTGTTATAAAAAATAAAGAATATATAATTGCATTTACGGATTCAATTTCCTCTATTGGTTTTGTCGGCACAAAAAAGGGTAAAATCATTTGTGTTGACAATGCAGGGAAAGAATTATTTGAAGTTTATAAGGTTGATAATGGTCCAGATTATGTCTGTGATGGTATGTTCAGAATTGTGGGAAAAGATAGCAAAATAGGTTTTGCTGATACATGTGGAGTTATAATTATTCCACCTGTTTTTTCGTATGCTACTCCTTTCAGCAATGGAGAAGCCAAAGTTACTTTTGAAGGTAAATACATACAACAAGGGGAATACCAATCTTGGAAAAGTCATCATTGGTTCTTTATAAAGAAGCCATAATAGACATATGAAACATTTTACTTATCTTCGTATATAAATTATAAATATATGGCACAGATGAATCTTACTCCATTGGATGATGTGTTAGACAAGCACTTTGGAAAAGTTGGTACTCCGAAACGTGACGCATTTGAAAGTGATGTCGATGAAGCACTTCATGCTTACCGTTTGGGAGAAGCCGTTAAGAAAGCTCGTATCGAGCAGAACAAACCTCTCGATTAGAAAAATGTTACTATTTATAAGATACGTTTAAACGAAAGACTGCGATATAAAATAAATAAGATGAAAGAATTATTGGGTATTATATTATTGACATTATTGGTAGTGCTTGGTTCGTGCAACTCCAATACATATGTGTCCCTTATGAAAACATCTCCGCAACTATTTGGTGTACGCCAAGTAAGCTCAGGTAATCCTGACTATAGAAATAGAGAGTTGTTCATAAACGAATTGGAAAAAAAGTGTAAATATCCTATTGAGTTTCAAAAAAATAATTTGGAAGCATACGTTGCTGTTGAATACAAGACAGACCAACGAGGATATATTGTAAAAAAAAGAGTGGTTGCTTGCGACAACAAAAAATTCAAAAAGATAACATTGGATATATTCGACGAAGTTAAAACTCTCAAAATAGCCACTACAGAGAAAATAGATACAATCTACTTCCAATACAAGATACAAGGTTCACCAACTTTAATCCATTCAAAAGTAGATGTCAAGATTATCGGCTATGGCAGCAATAATAAATCAATTTTAATGAAGTAACTCGATTTATCATAAATAATAATTATTAAAGAGTCATGAAAGTATATTAGTCTTTCGTGACTCTTTAATGTCCAAGTATTATAATTTTCCTATAATGCCAATACTATTTCCTTTTTTTTTACTTTTTGATTAAAAATCGCCCTAAAAACAACTTTTTTGAAACTTTTTTCTTGCTACGAAAAAAGACTTCACTCTCCCTTTCTACCTTTGCATCGTCAAAACAAGGAAGTATGGGTGAGCGGCTTAAACCAGCACACTGCTAACGTGCCGAACCGAAAGGTTCCGAAGGTTCGAATCCTTCTGCTTCCGCACATTGGCTCGTTAGCTCAGTTGGATCAGAGCACGACGCTACGAACGTCGGGGTCGGGAGTTCGAGTCTCTCACGAGTCACAACATTGGAGGTTTGGCAGAGTTGGTCTATTGCACCGGTCTTGAAAACCGGCAGGCGGCAACGTCTCAAAGGTTCGAATCCTTTAGCCTCCGCAAACTTGCCCTATCGCATAACGGTAGTGCGGCAGATTCTGGATCTGCAAGTGGTGGTTCGATTCCATCTGGGGCAACATCAATAAGGAGCTTTGGCAGACTTGGTGTATGCGCGGGACTGAAAATCCCGAGAACGTGGTTCGACTCCACGAGGCTCCACTTTAAAATTCGGGAGTGCTCCAGTGGCAACGAGGGCGGACTGTAAATCCGCTGTCTGATGACTTCGTAGGTTCGAGTCCTACCTCCCGAACTCAACTTGCCCTATGGTATAATGGTAGCACAACGGGTTTTGGTCCTGTTAGCGAAGGTTCGATTCCTTCTGGGGCGACAAGTTAAAAAAACAACTCCATGGTGTAATTGGTAGCATGCCAGATTTCAGATCTGGAGGTGGTGGCTCGAATCCATCTGGAGTTTATATGGAGTTTGTAGCTCAGTTGGTAGAGTGCCAGGTTGTGTCTCTGGTGGTCGTGGGTTCGATCCCCATCAAACTCCCAAATGCTTCAATAGCACAGTGGTAGTGCAGCTCCCTTGTAATGAGCAGGTCGTAGGTCCGAATCCTACTTGAAGCTCCACATAAGAAAGGCTTCTCTTCAGGCAGTTTTGCTAGAAAAGAAGCCTTTTAGCTTTCTTGTAAGACGATGTTTCGTTGATGTTCGTTCATAATTTTCCTCCTTTATCCTTACACAAAGTTCAGAATAGATTTGAGCCTGTCCTGTACCTTGTTGAGCACCTGGATGGTATCTTCGTTGTTCTTATCCTTCTTGTTTTCAAGAAGAATGATAGCCTTCTTTATCAGCTTGCAGTCCTCAATGGATAAAGGCATTTCGGTGATTGAGTAGTCTGGATCAGCGTATCTGTAGTATATTCTATCATAAACCTCTATAGGAGCATTGTAGCCCAGTTTGTCAGATCTCATAATCTGTATATCCATCTGAACAGTTCTGGCGCATACTCCTTTGGTGATTCCCTCCATGTCGTAGAGAGCGTCGCTACATGCCTCCACGAGATCATCGAGAGTCCATCTTCTGTATCTGTTTCTTAAACAGTTGTCTATAGTTTTGTACCTTATTAAGGCATTCTTATTTGCTGGCATAGTTCTTTCATTTTAAGCGTAAAAAAATGGTTGGATTTCATCCTGCTTTTCCTCGCCATGTCAGAGCTGAAGCCAAGCATTTGGCTAAAAAGAAAAAGTTGGATTCTCCCGGCAAGGAAACTCCAACTCTTTCGTATTATCTTTATTCTCTGTGGGGCACGCTGCTACGATGCCCGATAGAAATAACTATGCGAATAATGATGTGGGAATCCTATACCGGCTGTATCTGATGTACTTGATGTATGTACATAACTATTCCGCTCAAAGCGTCGATAGCTCTGAACGAATGATTGTGATGTTATGTGCATATTCAAATTCATTTCCGTATAGGATTTTTATTGTATTTTACTTCTAAATTCTTTTAACGGGTGCAAAGATACAAAAATAGTGCGAAATCTTTTTGCGTAGCAGCAAAAAAATGGTATAAACATGCGGATTTTAACCAAAATGAGCTGTTCTCATGGTGATAATCGGCTGATTTTCTCTGATAATGCTTCGCCCCACACCATGAAGGATGCTACTGGAGTTCCACCTGATAGACTTTGCAGTTATGTCAGCAGAGCATGACGTAAGTGCAAAGCCCCTCAGTCGGAAGGTGCCCACGAAACGACATCCGATAGCTTACAAACTGAGTAGGTGGGACGCAAGCGATTCCCACTTAATCAGTTTGACACTACTGCATGTCCATTCGTCGAGAAGGGCACTGGCTCACAGCATCGTCCTTCATTTTCCCTCCCTTCCACCTATTATAATATCCTGGTCTTCCTCTTTTAAAATGTATTCATGTGGACGTGAATACATATATACATGGATAGGTGTGTACGTGTACACATGAATACAGCTTGAAACCCTCATACCATGATGAGTAGCAGGCCTTTATAGATTTGCATTTTTATAAACAAGATGATAATGCTTCGCCCCACACCATGAAGGATGCTACTGGAGTTCCACCTGATAGACTTTGCAGTTATGTCAGCAGAGCATGACGTAAGTGCAAAGCCCCTCAGTCGGAAGGTGCCCACGAAACGACATCCGATAGCTTACAAACTGAGTAGGTGGGACGCAAGCGATTCCCACTTAATCAGTTTGACACTACTGCATGTCCATTCGTCGAGAAGGGCACTGGCTCACAGCATCCTCCTTCATTTCCCTCCCTTCCACCTTATTATAATATCCAGGTCTTCCTCTTTATAAGCATTCTGTCTTTCCTTATAAATCTTTCGGCTTTCCTTCTTTATAATCTTCGCCCACGCCATAGTCCAGTAAGCATGAACAGTTAGCCAGGGTGTTGTTCTTTCGCAGGCCGATTTTATCGACTTACGAAGGAACAACACGCTGGCTTTTAAAACTGTTGATACTTGCTTGGACTATTCCCACCCGGCTTTTCTATCCCTGCAGTCATTCCCTGTTATACTTTTTCTTCTTACTGAAACCAGAAGTCTTTGATTCCGTATCGTCTTTGGAATTTCGGGATTCTTTTTCTGCAAAGTTATCGCGTATTTGGCAAATAGCAAGTCGTGATTCGGTAACAATCTTCCTTTTCCATGAAACATGCAAAAGAGTATTCTTCCCATCAGACTTGCCTTATTGCCTTGTACGCACTTTGAAAAGCAGAAAAAGCTTCCCGATCCCAAGTCCGAAAGGACTTAACGAAAGGGAGAAAATAAATTTAGAGACTATGGCAAAAGATTTCAACAACCGCCTGATTACTCCAGAATTGGAGAAGGCAATGCAGGACTATCCGCTCTATTCCCAGGATAGCAAGAAGAAGGATGCAGTTTGCATCGCAGTGTTTTTCATCGGCAACGCTCGCTGGTACATTCTTGAAGGACTGCGAGAGAATGATGATTTTGTGCTCTTTGGCATCGTTGTAGGTTTGGCTGAGACTGAGTACAGCTACATTTCTGCCAATGAAATGGCAAGCGTGGAGTTGGACGCAACCAAGTTCGGACTCGGCAAGGTCAGAGTGGAGCAGAGAAAGCCATTCCAACCATGTCAGCTTTCTGAAATCTTCGACAGAGAGTTGCAGTCTTTCCTCAGCAGACTTTACGATTGAAAACATTTTTCTCGGTGGGTAGTGGTTGATGGCTGCTACCTGCCAAGTAACAACACTTAAAGCAATGAACATGGTACAGGTTTACATCAAGGGACAGGAGGATAAGGAGTTGAGCAGCTTTTTGCGCTATTATCCGGTACGTATCAAGAACATCGGTATGGATGCTTTCTTCGACCGCCAGGTTATCTATGATTTCAAGGATGGTCGAAACCATGCTGATGTGGCGAAGTGCGTGGCAAAGATGCTTGTCAAGAAGTTTGGTCGTAAGGTTCGCAGCGTTGTCTTCTCTTGCGTTCCTGCAAGTAGCCAGGAGCGTAACGAGGCACGCAACAAGAACTTTTCTGAACTTGTCTGCAAGTTTTCAGGAGCAATCAACGGCTTTTCCCATGTCAAGGTTGTTGGCGAACGTACCGCAGTTCATGGCACAAAGGTCAAGAAGGAAGAGCGAGCAAAGCGCTTGAAGGAAAAGAATAATATTGAGGTGGATGCGAACTTCTTCAAAAACAAGATAGTCTGCATTTGGGACGATGTGGTCACTACCGGCACTTCATTCTGTGCCTACACCGCACAATTGGAACAAGTCGGGGCGCACGTAACAAACGGCATTTTCCTCGGCAAGACATCATATAAATACGTACAACAATGAAAAGAAAGAACATGACAAAGTTTGATAAGGCTGTTTCGGCAGCCTTTACAGGACATCGCTTTTACAACTTCTCTCAGCAGGAGGTCATAAGAGAGCGATTGACCAAAGCCATTCTCGAAGCTTACGAGCATGGCATCAGCAATTTTATTTCGGGATTCGCCATCGGTATTGACTTGATGGCAGCCCAGATTGTGCAGTCGTTGAAACCTTCCTGCCCGGGAATGACGCTTACCGCAGCCATTCCTTTCAGAGGTCAGGCAGATAGGTTCAAGCCCAGTGATAGGGTGGTTTATGATGGATTGATGGCTTCTGCAGATGAGGTGATTATCCTTTCAGAATACTATTACACCCGATGTTTTCTTGACCGGGACGAGTTCATGGTTGAGAATGCGTCCCTTCTCATTGCCTTCTATGATGGGAGAGAGAAGGGTGGAACCTACTACACTTTCAAGAAAGCCAACTGTTTGGGCATTCCGGTTGTGAATATATATTGAATAACTCGCTAAATATCAAGCTTATGAATGAATTTGTTGACATCATCGTTATCTACATCGTTCTCCGTGCCATCCTCGCCTTCCTGGGCGCATGGTGGCATGGAGACGGACGCAACGATTTCAGACGAGACCGATAAAAGGATTGGTCTCAATAGTTTTGTGTACTATTTCTCAATGACCTATACGAGCATCATTGCTACAGAAAGTATTGTGACAATTTGGATGAATCTTCGAAAGGCTTTTTCTGGGAAGAGTTTTACCAGACGGATTCCGAGCAAGGCTCCGATTCCGATTACCGGGAGCATCAGGAGGTTCAGCGAGAACGAGCCCCAGGTGATATTGTCCCAGGCAAAGATTTGGAAAGGAACTTTCAGCAGATTGACAACGAGGAAGAACCAGGCGTTAATGCCGATGTATTCCATCTTCTCCTTGCGCATCGAAAGCAGATAGACAGACATTACCGGTCCGGCAGCATTGCCAATCATCGTGGTGAAACCGCCGAGCAGACCGAAGAGGGCAGAATACCACCATTTATGCATCCATCTGTTTTCCTTGCCGAATATTTCGCTCCAAATCATTACAGCCATCGCCAGGGCGAGCGTCCAACCCATCAGTTGGCGGAATCCCTGTGCCGGGACGAGCTTGTCAACAAAAAGTGCTACGAGAAAGCCTAATAAGGCTGTTGGCAAGAGCTTTGCCACAGTCTTCCAGTCGGCTATGCGCTTGTAGTAAGCCACAGCCATGATGTCGGCCATGCAGAGCATCGGCAGGATAACGCCTGTTGATTCCTTGGCTCCGAAAGCCATTGCCATGTAGGGCACGATGAGGAGCATCATTCCCTGCACACCGGTTTTTGACATTCCTATGCACAATGCAGCCAGTGCCAGGATTGACCATTGAAATACGGATAAAGTTTCTAACATTTTCTCTCTTCTTTTTATTTGTTTCTATTCTATTTTTTATTTGTGGGTGCAAAATTACGGCTTCTTTCGTACAATATTATCCATTATATTTGCGTTATCGTAGTGGATATTTGCACAAACGCAGATAATTGGAGATTATGCCTATATTAGAACGAAAGATTGCGCACAAAATGACAACTTTGTGCAGCCATATTACTTATCCGGAGTTCGTTCTGCCCCTGCATAAGCATGCGGAGTATGAACTCATGATTTTCACCCACGGCAGCGGAAAGCAGTTCGTGGGCGAGAGCGTAGCGCCTTATGCTGAAGGCGATGTGGCATTGATAGGAAGCAATGTTCCGCATCTTCATCTTTGTAAAAGCCGGATGAAGAGTGGGGAGAATGTTGAGGGGAGAATACTTGAACCAGGGCTTGAAACAGAACAGGAAGATAGGCTCTATAGTAGTGGCGAAGCCATCCAGTTCAGTCCTCAATTGTTTCCTTCGTCTCTTTTGAATCTACCCGATTACGCCCATATTTCAGAGCTTCTTTCAAAAAGCCAGTATGGAATCCGGTTCTATGATGAGGGTTTGTATGATGAACTCTTAGAGATGATGAAGGCTTTCGATTCATCCACCCACACCTCACGGCTTATCATCCTGCTCCAGATTCTCGACCGTCTGCATCATTGCAAGAAAACGCAACTTCTGTCATCAACAGCTTATAACAATGCCAACAGACAACCTGAGTTGGAGGAGCCTATCGGCAGAATCTACACCTATTTATATAATAACTTCCGTGAGAAGGTGGTGCTGAAGGATGTTGCCGATTTTGTAGGTCAGAATCCGACTTCGCTTTGCCGCTATTTCAAGAAATCCACCGATAAGAGCATCTTCCAGGTGTTGGCAGAAATCCGCATCGAGTACGCCTGCAAGCTGCTTGCCAATTCAGATCTGACCATCACAGAAGTGGCTTTCAGTTCCGGCTACAATACGCCAACTCTCTTCTTCGAGCAGTTTCAGAAGATTATCCATCTTACTCCTGCTGAATATCGCAGGGAAATCAATGGGACTGCTAAGTGATGGCGAAAGAATGTCTGTTTCCCTTTTGAACCCATTAGTGTCCCGATTTTTACGGGACACTAATGGGTTACGACCTGTCAATGAAATGCGTCTGTTTCCCTTATCTGCGATGCTTGAAAGGCTTATTCCTTTGTTATATCGGATTTTCTGAAAAATATTCTTAAATTTAATGCTGAAAAACTGCATATCTCATCTTTTCTTTGTATTTTTGCAAAAGAATTACGAATTTAAGCACGAAAGATATGATATTACAATTTAAAGTAAAGAATTTCCTTTCTATAAGAGAAGAGCAGACGCTGGATTTTACGGCTTCTGCTGACAAAACGTATGAAGACTACGCTGTTGTTAAAATAAAAGGTGTTCGCATTTCCAAATTGGGTGTTGTTTACGGACCAAACGCATCTGGCAAGAGCAACATCCTCAAAGCTTTGGCTTGGTTCATTTTTTATTTGGTTGCAAGTCGTTCCAAGAAACCTGGTACAGGCACAGGACTGACACCATTCATGATGGATGAGGATAGCCGAAACCAAAACTCATCATTTGAATTGATTTTCTATATTGGTGATGTCAGATATGAATATTCTGTTGTCTTGAACAACCAAAAGATTTATAAGGAAGAACTGTACTTCTATCCCAATAACCGCCGTGCGCTCTTTTATGAGCGTACCTGGAATGAGGACAAGAGCAACTCTTCAATTTCTTTCGGACCATTGCTGAAGTTATCTGCAACACAGAAACTGTTCATAGAGTCAAATTGCATTTCCAATGCTACGGTACTCACAACCTATAAGAATGCAAACGTTGAAAAGAATGTTGAACTTGACAAAGTCTTCAATTATTTTGAAAGCGAGTTCATGCCTTTGCTCAGCAAGAATGATAATCTTGGACAGTTGGCTAACGATGTGGTAAGATTGGATGCTGACAGCAAGAAGTTTATCTGCGAGATGCTTGAAAAGGCTGATTTCAACATTTCCGACATATACATCAAGGAAGAAAAAGGTGAGGTTTCTGAGGAAGCTATGGAGAAGTTCAGAAAGATAGCAAAAATCTTACATATCTCGGAACCACAGGACAAGATCATATCTACAGAAGAATTGTTCTTCACCCACAAGACACCTTTCTATACGGGAAGTCTTTCTAACATGGTGGAATCGGAAGGTACCAACCGTATGTACGGTTTGTCGGCATTGTTATTTACACTTATCAAAAACAATCAGACATTGCTGTGTGATGAGTTGGAGAACTCGCTGCATTACGACCTGTTCACCCATATTATCAAGACATTCCTTGTAAATTCAGACCGGGCACAATTGATATTCTCTACTCATAGTCTTATGCTTCTTGACGAGGATTTTATCCGCAGGGATATGGTGTATTTTGCCAGCAAAAACGAATCGGGAGCGACAGAGATTTATCGTGCCAAAGATTTCGGTCTCCATAAGGAAGTGTCCATCCTCAATGCTTACAGAGCTGGAAAGTTGGGAGCGAAGCCTCAGTTGGGCAGTATATTTATTGACGAATAAGAAAGGAGGTTAACATGGAACAGAGACCGCTTGAATATACCGTCAAAATCTATTGTGAGGGTTTTACTGAATGGTACTACTTTGAATGGTTGCGCACCAACAACCGTTTCAAGTTCTCTATGGAGCCGGACATTCCCAAGAACAGCCGTAGCTCATATAAGCAGAACTTGAAACTCATAGACAAGGAACTTCGCAAGAACCCACAAGAACGTGCTGATGCGATATTTCTCGTCATCGACACCGATACCCTGGTCAAGAACAAAGCGCAATACGCCATTTATCAAGAAGCAAAGGAGAAATACAAAAAGCAAGGAGTTATTTTCATCGAGAGTCACCCTTGCATCGAGATTTGGTTTCTTTATCACCTCATGGACAAGTTTGCACGAACCAACTTCGAAACATACGAGGCTTTGCGTCCTGCCATTGAAAATGTCCTGACAAAATACGAGAAGACAGCTCGCTATTATCAGAAGAACAGCCTATTCCGTGAGAGCATATTGAAAAGCCAAACAAACAGGGAAAAGGCAATAGCCTTCTCTATCAAGGCATGTAAATACGAGCCTATTGAGAATGAGATTGCCAATTATACAGAAGTGTTCAAGGCTATCCATTTCTTCCGCTTGCTACAGAAGTTTGCAGAAATCAGGTTACTATTGGCAGAAAAACTACGTGCCAATGTTGCCATTCAACCAAATGTCGCGAGCCATAAATCTTTAGCTATCATGCATAACGAAAATATGATTTGCACATTGAAATATTCGGGTACAATACTCAAATGTATTTTTTTTGATGGACAAACTTTTGACGTTGATGATACTAAACCATTGGATTTAGCAGATTCAATAATAGGGTATATTGCAGAAATCATAAAATAACAGCATATTTCTTCGAGCAGTTTCAGAAGATCATCCATCTTACTCCTGCAGAATATCGAAGGGAAATCAATGGGGCTACTAAGTGATGGACAAAATTGCAAAGATACTCTATGATGTTGCAAACATACAGAACTTTGTTATGCGAAAAAGTCAGTAACTTTGCACCGTCAAAAGAATAGTTGAAATTTAAAAGATTAGTTTAATTATGGAAAAGGAAATATTATTGAATAATGGAGTGAAGATTCCTACACCGGGTTTCGGAACGTTTCTCACTCCAGATGGAGCAACCTGCGTTGAAGCTGTGAAGGCAGCCATCGCTGCCGGCTACACCCACATCGACACCGCTGCTGTCTATAAGAATGAGAAGAGCGTGGGCGAGGGAATCAAGGAAAGTGGAATCAAGCGTGAGAATCTCTTTGTTACCAGCAAGGTTTGGAACACGGAGCGTGGTTACGACAAGACCTTGAAGGCGTTTGACAAGACTTTGAGCGATTTAGGGCTTGATTATCTCGACCTCTATCTCATTCACTGGCCAGCCAACGAGTTGCAGTTTGGCAAGGATGCAAATCAGCTGAATGTAGATACTTGGAAAGCTATGGAGCGTCTGCATGAAGAGGGCTTGATTCGCAGCATCGGTCTTTCCAACTTCATGCAGCATCATGCAGAGCCAGTAATGGCGAAGGCAAACATCTGTCCGATGGTTGACCAGATAGAGTATCATCCTGGATTCACCCAGAAGGAGTGCGTGGAGTTCTGCCAGAAGAACAACATTCTCGTGGAAGCATGGAGCCCATTGGGAAGAGGCAATGTCTTGGACAATCCTCTCTTGAAGTCGATTGCTTCTAACTATGGCAAGAGCGTGGCCCAGGTAGTCATCCGCTGGGTGATGCAGACAGGCGTGCTGCCACTGGTGAAGTCGGTTACTCCAAGCCGAATCAAGGAAAACTTCGATGTATTCGACTTTGAACTCTCTCAGCAGGAAATGCTTGAAATCGCATCGCTGAAGGCTGAAAGAATAGGTTCAGACCCGGATACATGTGACTTCTAATACGGTATGGTTTGGAGTGAAATGCTCTCAAAACATATAAGATGAAAATGCAAAAAGTTACGGAGGTAATTCATATCCTCCGTAACTTTTTACATAAGCCACCATCTTTTGATGTTATTGAGTTTCCCTCAGTTCTTCTATGAGATTTTCAAGAATATAACCATCGCTCATAAGCTGTAAACCATATTTAGGGTCAGACAGTTGCTGGTACACCTTAGTAGTGTAAAACAAGTTGAGTGCCCTTTCTGCATCAATATGCAGAGCTTCTGCCAGCATCATTATTATTCGGCTTTGTTTGCGCCATAATACAGAATCCCTCATAGTCAATCCTCCTTTTCTATTTGTTCTGACGAAATAAACGACAGATAGTTGTCAACAATCTCTTGGTTCAATATGCAGAGTTGATGATTTACAGCCTTGTATTTCAATTGTCCTAGGGCTTGCTCGGCTGTAATGACATTGTTCTCGTAGTCTTCTACTGTATCAATGACATTATCGTTGGCAACACCACCTTCCACGATGTCATACATGGTTTGCTTTGTACCTCCTTTGCGGCAATCTACAACATATTCCAGCCATTCAAGGTTGTAACTGTCGAAGATTTTAATGCGATAATCCTTATTCTTTACTGCGTCATAATCAAATGAATATATAGATAAAGTCGGTAGGGCGTTGCGTCCTTTTCTTTCAGCAATAGTCTTTGCCCATGACGAAGCCTGTTGGCGCAATTTGGTAAGGTAGAAACCTTGCCCAAAGTCCACCTTCTTTCTTCCTAATTTAACAAGTGGTTTTCCAACTTGTATATAAGAGCCATGATATAGTGTAATCATACTTCTTTCTCCCAGTTCAATAAAGTTTCACTAATGTCGTCTGCCACCCAGTCAAGGCTTTGTGTATGAAGGTCTTCATACCTTTTTATCAGCCTACGGTGAATCAGTCCCTGCTTCAGCAGGCGGTCGTGCATCTCCTTTCCGGAAATACCCAATTTACGTGCTCCACTCTCTATTGCCATAACGGCGAAGTGAATATGTCTGTATGTATCGTTGTCTGTATATGCCATAATCCTATATTCCGTTTATGATAGTTTCTTTATGCTCAACCTCCATGTTGGCACATTATATCTGCAAAAATACAAAAAATATTCAGAAATGTGATTTTATGAATGAATTTTGTTTGCAGAGCTAACATGATTTAACCTTATTCTTAATCTAGAGGAGCATTGAGGAACAACTTGGGGGATATCTTGAATAACCGGAAATCCTTAATGACCTTAATGACCGTGACCTTAATGACCGGAAAAACGGCCCTAAACATTTATTTGTTTTTCTGATGAAATTCCTTCCTTGTCTTAGCCATTGCTTCCGTAGCGATGTCATGGGTTTCTATCAGCAGTGGACTCTTGTGATATTGCACGATTTTGACTCCGACAGAGTTGTGCCTTTTCTTTTCCTTGATGCATTGAATGATCAAGTCCGGATTGGCTCTCGCCTTCCTTCCTCGCGACTCGGCAGAGATTGTAAGCGAGCTTGCATCTTTGCTCTCGCTGCTCGTTCGGTTGGCTGATTTAGTCGTTGGAGCCTTGTCAAAGTTCTGAATATAGGCAGCGTTGGTCAGGAAGAGAATGTCGGAACCTTCCGGTATTTCCTGCATTACCTTCACCATGAGGGTTAGCATCATGCGGAACTCAGTGGTGTGTAGGTCGCTGATTACATCACGGCTGATGATGTTGCCGTTATGCTCAATCACAACGGCAGCACCACCAGCTCGCTCTTTATGGCCATAATCACATGAGCCACCTATCCAAACGTAATATGTAGATGTATCTTGTGTCATAATTATTCTGTAGGTTTCACCACAGCTCTCCACTCCATAAACTGCTTCGTTGTTTCTCCGCTATGATGTTCGAGGAAGAGACTATGTGCGGTGTCGAGCGCAGCAATCTTCTGCATGTCCTCAGCGTCAAGTTCGTAGTCGAAGAGGTTCAGATTCTCCTGCATTCTTTCCTTGTGAACAGTCTTCGGGATGATGATTACATCGCTCTGCAGCAGCCAGCGTAAGGCTACCTGTGCTGCAGTTTTGCCATATTTCTCGCCAATCTGGGTGAGGGTAGGGTTGGTAAACATTCCGTTCTGACCTTCTGCCAAAGGAGCCCATGCCATGAGCTTGGTGCCAAACTCATTCATGAATTTTCGGGTCTCGTGCTGCTGGTTGAACACGTGTGTCTCCATCTGGTTCACCATCGGTGCAATCTCCATGTTTGAAGCCAGGTCTATAAGATGATCAGGAAAGAAGTTGCTCACTCCGATGGCACGAACCTTTCCTGCCTTGTAAGCTTTTTCCAAGTCACGATAGGCACCGTAGCGGTCGCAATAAGGCTGGTGGAGGAGCATCAGGTCGATGTAGTCAGTCTGCAGTTTGCGCAGACTCTCGTCGATGCTCTTCATGGTCTGTCCATCGCCATAGTTGGAAGGCCAGACCTTTGAAACGAGGAAAATCTCATCACGATTCACGCCGCTTTTCTTCCATGCGTTGCCTACGGCTGCCTCGTTGAGATAAGCCTGTGCCGTATCTATCATCCGATAGCCCACGCTGAGCGCATCCAGCACACAACGCTCACACTCATCCGGTTCCACCTGATAAACACCATAACCCAGTTGCGGCATTTCCACGCCATTGCTTAACTTTATCTTCTTCATAATTGTAAAATCTTATAGTTGTTATTTTATCTTGTTATATTCCTCATCGCTCACAGCCTCCTGCCACTCGTTGGATGTGTTCTCGCCAGGTATTTCAAAGGCGAGGTGGGCAAACCAGCTGTCTTTTGCAGCACCATGCCAATGCTTCACGTTGGCAGGAATATGGATGACTGTGCCGGGGAGGATTTCCTGCGCAGGCTTTCCTTCCTCCTGATACCAGCCACGTCCGGCTACGCCTACCAGCATTTGCCCGCCGCCCTTTGTAGCGTGGTGCGTGTGCCAGTTGTTACGGCAACCAGGCTCAAAGGTTACGTTGAAGAAAGGTATCTGACTGTCAGATATTTGTGCCAGATAACTGTTGCCTTTGAAGTATTTGGCGTAAGCGGTGTTGGGTTCGCCAATAGGGAAGATCATCTCACGCTGGAATGCAGCCTTCGCATCGTCGCCTTTTACATCCTCGCTCCACACTTCCTTAGCCAGATTGAATGCTGCCCAGGCTTTTGGCCAGCCGGCGTAGAAGGCGATGTGGGTGATGATCTCTGCCGCTTCCGTGCGAGTAATTCCATTGTTCTTTGCTGACTGCAGGTGATATTTCAGCGAGCTGTCGGTGATTCCTTGACTGATGAGCGAAGTGATGGTTACCAAACTGCGGTCACGCAATGAAAGCAGGTCATTGCGGCTCCATACTTCTCCAAAGAGGATGTCGTCGTTGAGGTGAGCGAACTCTGGGGCAAACTCACCCAGTTGGGTGCGCCCTGCTGTCTGTACTATTTTTTGTTGTGCCATAATGTTGAGCGATAGCGTTGTTAATATAATGAATGTTGCAAAAGCTTTCATAAAACCCCTCCTTAATAGTTATCCCTTAAACAGATTTTCCTAACTCGTATGCTTCCTGCAATTTCTGGTTGCCTTCAATGGTGCGTGGCGCGTCAACACCTCCGCAGAACAGCGTGCCAGCAAGATGGCTCTTAGGGTAACAGTCAATCCATCCAGTCAATCCTGCTTCAGCACGTTTCGGTACTTCTGGTTCATCTTCGGCAGCAGTAGTGAGCATGTAAACATCTCGGAATTTGTAGTCGAGCGAGTACAAAGCATTCATGCGGTCGATGAGCGTCTTCATCTGTCCGCTCATCTCATAATAATATATAGGTGTTGCCCAGCAAACCACATCGGCATTCAGCACTTTCTGCATGATGTCGTTCACATCATCCTTGATGACACACTTGCCCAATTTCTGACAAGCCAGACAGCCTTTGCAGAACTTGATGTCCTTTCCTGAAAGTGAAATCTTTTCCACTTCATGACCTGCAGCCCTGGCACCTTCGATAAACTGATCTGCGAGCATGTCGCTGTTTGAACCAGTACGCAGACTGGTAGAGATTACGATTATTTTCTTCATTGTATCATTTTTTTTAATTCTTTTTCAGGAACTCTTCGATGTTGTCCCAAGGAATCATTCCTTTCCCACCACCATCGTATAGGTCGCAATGAGAGGCTCCTAGAATTTTTCTTGGGTGCAAAGATACGCACATTCTCCAAAAAAGCTTATACCTGGTTTTCGGAAGATGTTACCATTATCGGAGATTTATTCCATTCTCCCATATTTCATTTCCACGCCCTCCTTATCATACAGCTTGCGTTTGCCGGTTGGTGGCTCAGTAAGCGTGATGCGAACAACAGCCGTGCGTGAAAGGGAACGGGCGATGCTCTGGTCGAAAGCATCCATGTGTTGAGGAAGGAAACGTTCACAGATTAGCCGGAGACCATGAATCTTCTCTGCTTCATCTGTCACGATTTCTGCCTTGCCGAATGCAATGGCTGATTTGAATTGCAGGGTGAAACTGCCGTCCTTCGGACCAACCGTAGGCGCACAACGGGTTACGGCTGAAAGGCAAACCTCAGGATGAGTCTTGATTGCCTCCAGTTTCTTGCCTTCCAAGGCACCATGAAAATACCAGTTCACATCATCATCTGATGCAAGTGAAAGAGGTAAACCGTAAGGTTTTCCTTCTTCGTCAATGAAACTTACAGTTATATACGGAGCCTTGTGCATTACTTCCAATGCCCATAGACTATCCATTGCTCTTGATTCTTTTCTCATTTTTATCCAATTATTTTATATCTGTTATACTAAACACCTTTACCATATCAGAAAAGATACATCTTTCTTGCTATATATATGATCATTTAATATTACTTCTAATGTCTGGATTTGGCTCTGGTTCCGCAGCCATCATTGGCTGTTCCTCAGGAAGTATGTATCTACTGCTGATGTGGAGACCAGAATCACTGTTCGCTTCTATCTCTCCACGCAGTCGTTCTTTCAATTTGGTGTTTCTGTTGATTACCGTCAGATTACGTATTGCATAAGCGAGAGCTTTTGGCTGGCCGATAAGCACACAGATTTTTTTAGCTCTCGTAATGCCTGTATAGATGAGGTTGCGCTGAAGCATCACAAAATGAGTCATCAAAACTGGGATTACCACGATCGGATATTCTGAACCTTGCGATTTATGAATGGTAGAAGCATAGGCCAATGTTAGCTCATCAAGCTCCGTTGCTTCATATTCCACCAGATTGTTGTCAAAGTTGACACATAGTGTGCGGTCTTCTATGTTGACTTTTTCTACAGTTCCGATGTCACCATTGTACACATTCTTGTCGTAATTGTTACGTATTTGCATCACACGGTCGCCCAACTTATAAGTTGTACCACCACGGCTTATGCCCAATGTAGTTGTATTGAGTGCTTGCTGTAGCATCATGTTCAGGTTGGCTGCACCTACCACGCTTCTTTGCATCGGCGTAAGTACCTGGATGTTGCTTAAAGGCTGATTGTAAGCCTTTGGCAAGCGATACTTCACAAGTTTTACTATTTCTTCAGCCACTTGTTCCGGGTCTTCATTTTTGATAAAGAAGAAGTCGGTCTGCTTGCCGTTGCTCGTATCTGGATAATGCCCTTGGTTGATGGCATGGGCACTCATGACGATTCTACTGGATTGAGCTTGTCGGAAGATGCGGGTTAGTCGAACTACGGGAATCTTCTCGGAGTCAATAATGTCACGCAAAACATTGCCAGCTCCAACACTTGGCAACTGGTCAATATCACCCACAAGCACTAAGCGCATGTGTTCGGGAATAGCCTTCATTAGATTATACATCAATATGATGTCAATCATGGAACACTCATCCACAATCAGCGCATCACCTTCCAGTGGGTTCTCCTCATTTCGTTTGTAACCATCTTGTGGATTAAACTCCAATAGTCTATGAATGGTCTTTGCTTCCATATTGGTAGCTTCGCTCATTCGCTTGGACGCACGGCCAGTAGGTGCTGCAAGCAAAATCCTCATTCCTGCCGTTTTATACGCAGTAATAATACCTTGCGTAGTTGTGGTCTTACCTGTACCAGGACCGCCAGTCAGTACCATCACTTTCGAGCGGATCGCTTGTTGGATGGCAGCAATCTGAACCTCGTCATATTCTATACCAGAGGCCTTTTCAATCGCTTTAATATCAGCCTTTAATCCGAGGTTATTTGCTCCTTGACAATTTATTAAGGTCAAGAGTTTCTTTGCCGTTCCACGTTCAGAATGATAGAATGGAGGCAGATATATAGCTTCATTCTCACGGATGAGATCTTCCGAAGCAATCATCTCTGAAATGGCTTGTCTGATAGGTTCTTCGTCTGCTTCAAGCAGTTTTTTTGCTGCTTCTATAAGCTGCTCTTCTATAGCATATACATGTCCTTCGTTGGAAAGTTCATTCAATGTATAACTTATGCCACTTTTGCAACGTCTCAAATCGTTTTTCTCGTAGCCCATCTTAGAGGCAATACCATCAGCGGTTTTAAATCCGATGCCCCAAATATCATCTGCAAGGCGATAAGGATTCTCTTTCACGTTGTCGATGCTTTCCTTGCCGTACTGGCGATATATTTTGGCGGCATAAGCGGTACTTACTCCGTATTGTTGCAGGAAGATCATTACATTCTTGATGTCCTTCTGTTTCTCCCAACTGTCTCGTATTTTCTCTACACGTTTCTTACCGATGCCGGCCACTTCATATAGTCGTTCGATGTCATCTTCAATTACCTCGATGGTATCAGTACCGAATCTCTCAACTATCAGATGAGCATACTTCGGACCAATGCCTTTCACCAGTCCGCTTCCCAAATATTTCTCGATGCCATATACAGATGCAGGCATCACTTCTTCCCACGTCTCGCATACGAATTGACGTCCGTATCGCTTATCGACTTTCCAGTCACCATTACACAATAGTACAGCACCCACTGGTATATCCAGCAGGTTGCCCACCAAGGTAACAAGGTCAGAATAATCCTTGACCTTAACCCTCATCACGGAATATCCATTCTCTTGATTTTGGTAGGTAATGTGTTCTACTACGCAACGTATCTTTATCATTTATTTTATGTCTATCTCTGTGAAACGATTAAAAGTTCTGCCGTCCCTCGTAACTTTCCCGAAGAACATCTTTTCTGGGCGAACCCAATAGGCTTGGTCTCCATAGAGAGCCTGATAAACCACCATGCGCTCCTGAGTCTCGGAGTCGAAGGCAGAATGGATGAACTTGTATTTGCCGCCCTTGAAGTGCTGGAAATATCTTTCTTCCTTTGCTGAAAACTCCATCATCATTTTCTGGGCAAGGGGAGCGTACCAGGTCTTCACCTCCTGCTCAGTAGGCGTATGACCGCCTGGGAAATGGAAGGCTTGGTTGTAATGCTCCAGGAAGAGAGGGGAGAAGTGAGCCAGGGTGTCCTGCTCACCAAAAAGTCCCCACACACGATCCTTATAATAGGGGTTGCAATGGTCGAACTGCACGGCTTCCAGCTCCGCAAACTCCTCTATCAGCGCCTCGTCAATCACCAGCCGCTGATTTCCGTCCCTTCTCGGAGCCTTGTATTCATGTTCGCCGATGCGCTCTTTCAGAAACTCCGTCATCATGAAATACGGATTGCCGAGTAGGGCAGGAATGCCCACCACCGGAGCCAGCATCTGGGCGAGGAAAGAGCCGCAGCTGTTGCCCAGAAGCAAGTCGGGCTGTTCCCGGTCGATGATGGAGCGAATCTCCTTCAGTGCCTCCTTGGGGTGCAATGGCAGGTCGGGAGTCAGCACCACCGCCGTCCCCTCAAACGCCTCTTTCAAGGCTCTCGCCATCGGACAACTTCCCGTGGCGAAGAATCCGTGTAGGAATAATATCTTCTTCATGCTCTATTCTTCAATGTCTTGTTTACTTTGTGTCTCTTTTCTTGATTGGTCCGGAGTGGTTGCCTCTATTCAGCTTGATTCCGTTCTTGTTGAGAATGCGGAATACGGAACTTCTGCTTCTGAATCCGCTGGCTCTCCAGATTTCATCTATCGGATGTCCTGCAACATAGAGGTTCACCACAGTCTTCTCTCTGTCGAGCTTCTGCATCTTGCTGGCAGAAACAGGAGGGAGAGACACAATCATCTTCTCCTGCAGCTTGATTACATGCTCTGCTGATTTCCTGAGAGCAAGGACTTCGTCGGGTAGGGAACCCATCATTACCAATACGTCAGATGGCTTGGTTTCCGGAAACAGAATGTTGCTGGAGTCAATCCGGTCGTGGATGCTGATGATGCGAATGACCTTGACCCGGCAGAATTCCAGGAATATTGCCAGTTCACGACTGCCACGCAAGGCGTTGGAAAATTTCGGAATCACCAGTTCATCACCTCTTTGCAATGCTGCCATCAGTTGTTTCCACAGCGGTCTGTGGCGTTCGTTATCATCACTTTCTTCGATGATTCTTACACAACCGAACTCGTTCATCCATTTGCGGTCTTCTTCCAGTTTGTCATACTGGGATGTAGCCATGATGTAGCCTACTTTTGCCATATCAAAATGTTTTATTGACTGATAACTTGATAGTTATGCGCCTTTTGCGGCAGGATAACCCTGCATTAGGCACGATTCTTCTGTAAAGATACAAATTATATTCAGAAATGGATTCATACTGCCTGGTTTTGTTGGTTCTGCAGACTTGATTTAACCTAATTTATAAATTAGGAGCACATCTTCAATAATCATACTGCAAAGAGTATGAAATATAAAATAACATAAAGTCTGATTGTAGTGTCGTTAATGTGGAATTTTATCTGTATCTTTGCACGCAAAATTTTCAATTACATGCCAATGGATAATAGGAATACAGTACAGTTGAACAGTTTTGTCGGTTGCCTCGGTAACTCTTCAGCAACAGGTCTCAAAAACCAAATGAAAGAAAGTAAAGCAAGTGAAAGAAAAACAACTCAGCAGAGTTTATTCTTTCACTTGCTTTTTTTATGTGCCTTACTCATGATCACCTCATGCAGTGGAAGTCGTCAATATGATTTCAAGTCTTCAGAAGATGCCTTGAAACAGTACCAGGCTTTCTTTCAAATTATGAAAGGGCATTCAGACTCTGATGCTGAGCATCTTGCAGACTACATCAACCAGTGGCGCGAGTATGGAGACACCGTCTTGAACTACATCAGGAAGGATCCTTCGTTCAATGCGCACAGTGGGCTTTCCATGAAGTATGATTTGATTTCAGACTCCATCCGCACAGAACTGCTGGGGATGACTGGCAACTGTACTTTGAGCGATGTGGCTTATGTAAAGCTCCACACCTCTTTATATAAGGACAACAAGGAACTCGGCTCTCTGAAGGAAAATGCCATCAAGTTCTTCGCCACCTTGGACAAATCGCCTGCCTATGACCTGGAAGTTCATAGAGCCTTGGCCAACTATTCCAAGTTCCTGCTAAGCACTAAGTCGCATGGCATCAAGTCAAGAAAGGAACTCGTGGCGTTCCTACATGAGGAAGACCGCCATTTCCGCACGTTCCTCGCCCATATCGACGAATGCTCATCCATCGGAATGACGGAAATCACCAACCATACGGCAGACATCTGCTCTGCCATTTACAAGTCTGCCTCCAGGAATAAACTCCCTGCATCTGAAACTCTCGTCCTCATGTCCATGCGAACAGACCGCCGTCTGATTCTCAACGCCCAGGTTTGCCGTGACGCTTTGAAGCAAGGAAAAATCAAAGATGCCATCCAAGCCAATGCCTATCTCTGGATGATATTGCAGCCTTATCTCTCAATGGATGCGCTTGCCATCGCCATGCTCACCCCAGAGCAGGCTCAGCTGATGACAGACATCGCCAAGGATTATCCTGCCATCATCACGAGGCTTGAAGGCAAGCACCTTGTCAACAAGGAAGTGTCCAACAAGATTCCAACCCAGCTGATGCGTCTTTACATATCAACCCTCTAATCTTTCATTATCATGTTACAGGAAGCTATCTATAAATTCAAGGCATCCGGCCCCATGCTGTTGCCAGAACTGATTGACAATTATTGGATTGGCGAGATAAAGGCATACGAAGATTACGCCATTCTTCCCTACGAAGTTCATATCCCACAGCCTATAGATAAGGTGATTGATATGTTCGAAATGAATGCAGACCTTGCCATTCTCTACCATTTGGAACCATCAGTCCATACGGTGTTCGGACATGAATGCTGCGCCTACTGCTATCCGGTCACCGAAAGGATGTTCAAGATCAACTGCAAGACTTCCGCCGATGGACTCATCCACGAGTTGAATGTGACGATTTACAACTCCATCGAACTCATGTCGGCAGATCTTTTTGAAGACCTCCGGCTGCACGAGCGTCGCGGCACGTTCCGGGCTAAGCGAGAACACGTACAGATCATGAATGATTTCAACTGCGGTCTCTAGATGAACAAACAGACGTATTACCTGATTGCAGACATCATACAAAGATACAGAACATGGATAATAGTTAAAGATACGGAACTGCTGGTAGAGATGAGAATCCTGCAGGATGGGGTGTTGAAGACCCTGTTTTACAAGGGACTCTCGCTCCAGAGTTACAGAGATCATTACTCTTTCAGAAAGAAGCGAACCTGGAAAATCAATGAATACGACTTGAAACAGGGTTTGGCAGCTCTTTGTAGAAAAGATCCGAGCGCCAAGGGTAGAGTAGAGAAGGGCACTCTCACCCAGCGTGATGTCGAATACATTATAGAGAAAGCATCCTTCGGAATCATCAAACTTGAATTAAGCGATTATGAGTACTAAAAGAAAAGTATATACATTCTATATAATAGCCATCCTGGTAATGGTGCTTGTTCTGATGCTCTTTGATTTAAACATCATGGCCAAGGCGATTGTCGGACTGATGATAGTCTTCTGCATCTTCGTGATGCGAAGCATTCAGACGGCTTATCAGCTTCCTGATGACATCGACCCTGATACGATGCAGCCGATAAAGCCTCATGGCAAATCGACTGCAGCCATGCCTACAGAGAAGTCAGACCACAATTCCAATGTAGATCTTTATCTCCGTCTTCTTATCGAGGCTGATGAAGAACTGGCGAAAGACCCTACCATAGACCAGATGTCGCCCAGTTACAACATCCAGTTAAACAACAGAATAGCCGAGCGACTTGAATCACTCGACAAAGGTAATAACAAGTAAAAAAAGAAAATTATGATACAGATATTAACCCTCATCAGCTTCGCTTTTCCCTTTCTCCTGCTGACAGCGTTTTTCTGTCTTTACAGGAAGGAATATGGATTCATGAAGCGGTTTATGTGGAAGATGGCCATGTTTCAGAGTGCAAGAAATCTCTATGCTTACCTGGTTGTGCTGATGCTTATCTTCATCAACTGGTGTTGCCATGTCACGGCCCCCAATCTCTCAGTCGTAGTGTCAACACTCCTGACTCTGGTGCTTCTTAACAGGAAAATCGCAGAAAGCACCTTCCATCTTTTGCATGAGAAGAAAAAACTGTGGTTCGCCACCTTGCTGCTCTTGATGGTTTGCTACGCCTTACCTTATATGAATAGCATGTCCCTATTTCTCTTTGCCGTCAGCGTGGCAGCAGTCTTCTATCCATCTGAAAGAGTTCTTCAGCTGAAGAGCCATCCTGAGGCCATCAACAACCCGAAGGATCTGCTTGCGCTGATTATCAGAAATTACTATTAGGTGCCACCTGCAACTGGCACAGAATCATATCCACTTGCTCAACATTCCAAATTCAAAAATGATTCAAATGACTCATCACCCCAATCAACAGACACCCGAAGCAGACAGATGCCGAGGTGTTGACCGTTCATTGCTGGAGTTTCTGAAGCCGAAAGCAGAGGAACGTTACAGCAAGCTGGAAGCCTACTGCGACCTGCTTTCGAAAGCATCCTCAGGAGCCTATCAGTCTCCGGGAACCGATGGAGCCCTACAGCTGTTGCCCGGCCAGTTTGTTGCCACCATTTCCGAACTTGCCCGTCAGTGGCAATGGCAGCGTGCCACGGTTCGCCAGTTTATCTCCGGACTCACCAAACTTGGTCAGCTTTCCGTAGAGCCATACTCCAAGAGCTTTATCTTCTCTGTCAACCTGGAGCAACGTCTCTCTCTTCTTATCGAGAGTCCGGACGACATCCTCGACTTCTGTGCCATGCTGTTCATCCGCTTCATCAAAGGCAGAGCCACCGCCAAGGAAGTGGTCGATTCCTACAGCCGTTATTACGACTTGAAGATGAACATGGCCAAGCAGGAAGGATATGGGGGCATTCCTGCCAGGCGTGTACTCAACCAGCAGGCCCAGGTGTTTGATTCACTGGCAGTTTCCATTCTCCGTTATCTCAATCAGGAGAAAGAACTGCCTGAGGAACTTTCAGATTCCGTGAGCCTGCTCTTCGGAAAAGACCATGTCTGGGACTGGCACAAAGTGATAGATTCTCTTGGCATTCTGGTTAAAGCCATCAGTGGCAACACCAAGCCGAGTTATATGGACGAAGTGGCAACCCGATACTCGAAAGCGGAGATAGTACTCCTGGATTGCATCTTCGAGCACTACATCTGCTGCTCCGCATCCAACTACTATGTGAATCCCCCTCATCCTCTTACTGAGACCAGGGAGCCATCCGAAGAGGTAGCACCTGCGGAATCTTCCGACGATTAAAAACAAATAGTCATATTCCCCTTATTCCATGCGAGGCACGCTGATGGCGATCAGGACGCCCGTTAGCACATCGCTGAATGATTTCAAGCAACGTGAGGCAGCGTGCTTGCACGTGCCACTTTTTTTCAGTCTTGGGAAGCCTAATACCCCGACCTACAAAAGTAGTCGGGAGGGCTGACCAGATAAACAGCAAGCTGGGTCAGATTCTCTGATGTTGCCAAGACTGAAAAAGGCTCCTGGAGTAAGGACTATAGCAAAGAAATACGATATGGGAACATCATCAAAACAGGTCATGGACATCAAGGTTACCAAAGGTCTTGCTTCGGTAGGCAACGAGGAGTTGAGAGACTGGACGGAGAAGGGATGGAACCAGGCCATGCGTGAAGGCAACTACGACCGTAGTCGTGAACATCTCAACTTCGAGATCCGTCCAGGTGGCATGGTCGCCCCGATAGACAAGAGCCGTCCGCTTACCAGGCGCATGGCAGAAAATCTCGCCTCACGTGGCATCAAAGATCCCAACGAAGGACTGGCAGAGCCACGTTTCCGAACCGTGGTGAATTTCATCTTCGGCGGTTCAACGGAACGCATGCGAGAGCTTGCCTTTGGCAATCAGAAGGTGGATTTTGAAAGCAAGGAAGGTAACGAGCATATCCGGCGAATGCCAGAAATAGAAAAGTGGGCACAGGACATCTATCGCTTTGTGGCAGATAAATATGGAGAGGAAAACCTCGTCTCCTTCATCGTCCACTGCGATGAGAAAAATCCGCATGTCCACTGTGCGCTTCTTCCTATTGATAAGGATAATAAGTTCGCCTTCAAGAAAATCTTCCATGGTCAGAACCGCATAGATTACAAGAACTATCTTCTTGCCCTGCACGACGAACTGGCCAAGGTCAATGAGAAATGGGGACTCACGAGAGGGGTGTCGATAGCAGAGACAGGAGCACGTCACCGTTCAACGGAAGAGTATCGACGATGGCTCGCCAACGAATGCGTGACGCTCGAAGCCCAGATGCTGAACACCCGGAAAGCCCTCGAAGATCTGAACGTGGAACTCTCCATTGCCCAGAAGAAGCAGAAATCCTTTACCTCTATGATTGAGAATCTGAAGGCTGAAATCAACCGCCTCGAAGCAGAACTCAAACCGCTGAGAGCCTTGCAGGCCAACAGCGACAACATCAGTGCCGACATCGCCCGTAAGATTCAGAGCCTTGAACAGCAGAAGGCGATGGTGGAAGATAAACTGGCAGATAAGGAGAAGAAGCTTTCTGAGACCAACCAGTTGCTTGACACCCTCCGCAAGGACAAGGAAGAGATAGAGAAGCAGGCCAGTGAACTGGAAGACAAAGCCAACCAGTCTGAACTTTCCTGGGCGCACAACATGAGCTATCATCTCAATGGCGTGATGCTCGACACCATGGCACATGAGTTTGCCATTCGCTTCCCGAATCTCCCTGACAGCGTGAAACTCGACTTCGACGGCACACTTCTCTGTCAGTTAGCTGAAGATGGCAACCATGTTGTCAAGGTAGCCTTGAATCTCGTGTGCGGTTTCGTGGATGATGCCACAACCATCGCACAGACGCATGGAGGCGGAGGCGGCAGCCCAGGCTCTGGATGGGGCAAGCGACCGGATGAAGACGATAGGGAGTGGGCAAGAAGATGCCTGGCAATGGCACGCAAGATGTGCGCTCCATCCGTCAGAAGAAGAAAGAAGATGTAACACCATGCTCATTTGTTTGCGCAAGTAATCAATCATCAAAGACAACAACATGAGAAAGAAAATATTTTCAATATCAATGATGTGCCTGGCTGCAATGACAGCTTCGGCACAAACTGCCAGACAGAGTTCTGACAGTCTTTATATCCAGAAATCATACAGTCAGGAGCAGATGCTCATGCCTGTTAATCCTACATATCTCAAGAATGTAAGCGAAGCAGCCAACTGGGGTAGAAATTGGTTTATAGAAGCAAAGGGCGGGGCTTCAGCTTTTCTTGGGACGCCCATTGGTTGCGGTGACGTGTTCGACCGTGTCACTCCTCTCTTGCAGATAGGAGCCGGCAAATGGTTCACGCCCGCAATCGGTGGACGAATAGGATTTCAGGGACTCAGCTTTAAGAACTCAGAGTTCCATACGATGAAGTATCAGTTTGTCCATGCAGACTTTCTGTACAACATCACCTCTGGCATCCGTCAGAACGAAAGCGGAATCCCTCTTTGGGATGTGATTCCCTTCGTAGGTGTCGGCATGATTCATAATTCCGACTGGATCAATAACTGTACCTGCCAGGGCGGTTCGAGTGGCAGTCATCCGTTTGCTTTCACCTATGGCGTGGAAGCCCGTTACCGCATCAGCGACCGTGTTCATCTTGTAGGAGAAGTGAGTGGAATGCTGACCGCCAGGAACTTTGACGGCATCGGAACTTCAACCAAGTTCGGCGACAACATGATTTCCGTATCAGCCGGTCTGTCCTTCACGATAGGCAAGACGGGGTGGAAGCGAGTAGTGGATGCAACTCCTTACATCGAGCAGAATCTCGCCCTCCAGGATTACATTGCCTACATGAGGGATAGGAACGCTCATCTGGAAAAGCGACTTGCAGGAAATGACGATGGCAAGACCGTCTATCCGAAAAACAGCTACAGTGGTCTCAACTCCCTCCGTGCCCGACTCTCGATGAATGGCAACAGTAAACAGGGTGCAATGGGCAGCGGTGATGGCAACATGGCAGGCAATGCTGATGGTTATCGCTCAGATTCCATTTCATCTTCTGACCACTTGAAAGTAAGCATCGGTGTTCCGGTGTATTTCTTTTTCAAGCTCAACTCCGATAAACTGGTTGACAAGTCACAGCTCGTGAACCTCGATGACATTGCGAAGATGGCCAAGCAGGGAAACTTGAAGATTAAAATATCCGGTGCAGCCGATAGTGCTACTGGTACTCAGTCCGGCAACCAGGATTTGGGTAAGCGACGTGCCAAGTTTATAGCCAAGGCTCTCATCAAGCGAGGTGTAGATAAGAGTCAGATAAAAGCCTACAACTTAGGCGGAATCGACAAATATGCGGCGAATGAAGCAAACCGCTTCACAACCGTTGTTTTGCTGAAATAGGCAGAAACGTGTATTCATGAATACGTGAATACATGTACACATATATACATAATATATACTGAATGTAGCTTTTGAGAAAAGCACTAAAATTCTTCTCTCATACACCATGGGGAGTTTGCTCGTGATGAGTAAACTCCCTAATTTTGTTTTAGGAAGATACGGAATTGTACTGGATGTCAGTAATTTATTCTTGGGTATCATTTGAGTATCATCTTCAGTATCAGCTTGGGTATCTTGGGTGCCACTTTGAGTGCCATTACATCATTTCTCTTTACCTCACCTTAACCTCACTTAACCTCACCTTTACCTCAATTTACCTCACCTTAACCTCACTTTATCTCATCTTAACCTCACTTTACTCCATCTTAACCTCACTTTACTCCATCTTAACCTCACTTTGCAAGTGACACCTCTCCTTACCAAAATGAAATCTCATGAAATTATAATTTTTCATAAAAAGAACATTATATGATACTTTTCCTTGTTAAATCCAAAAATATTTCTTATCTTTGCACGAAAAGTACAATATAATACACTACTTGATATGAAAATTCAAGAAGTAATGAAATTGCAGCGTAAGGCCTTGGGGATTACCCAG
>ENA-ORRU01000238-ORRU01000238.1-human-gut-metagenome-genome-assembly--contig:-NODE-238-length-45273-cov-8.535915_pt1 | contig 45273 bp, 32 predicted proteins | sample MGYA00242184_ERZ509151 | MGnify/ENA primary metagenome ERZ509151 (study PRJEB26280, sample SAMEA2338667) | human gut metagenome | biome: human gut; feature: human-associated habitat; material: faeces... | reverse complement strand
TCGCGCCGCCGCTCATTCCGCGGGGCGTCGGGGACGCCGCCCCCTACAACATTCACCGCAAACCTTCCCTAACCACCATCCTACCCCCACCGCAAGGAGCCACCCATGCAAGATCTGCGCAAAATCTTCCGTTATGCCCGCCCGTACCGGCGCGATCTGTTCGCGGCGGTGGGGCTGATCTTTATTGAATGTATCTTTGAAATGGTCATCCCCGTCCTGATGTCCACCCTCGTGGATGACGGTGTGCCCACCCATAATATGGCCGTCATCTTTCGGCAGGGCGGGCTGATGATTTTGTGCGCGGTGCTCGCGCTTATCACGGGGCTGCTGTATGCGCGGTACGCGGCGCGGTTCGCAAACGGGTTCGCGGCGGAGCTGCGCATGGCGGAGTATGCCGCCGTGCAGAAATTCGACTTCGCCAACCTCGACCGCTTCTCCGACGCGTCCCTCGTCACCCGCATGACCACCGACGTCACGGTCATGCTCAACGCCGTCAACGCCGGTCTGCGTCCGCTGGTGCGCAGCCCGGTCATGCTCTGCATGGGGCTGGCGATGGCCTGCGTGCTCAGCCCGCGGCTGACGATTGTATTCCTCGTCACAACGCCGATCCTGGCTGCCGTCCTCGCCTGGATCGTCACAAAGGTCGGTCCGCTCTATGGCCGCCAGCAGAGCGCCGTGGATCACCTGAATGGCCGCATCCAAGAGTCCCTGACCGCCATCCGCGCCATCAAGGCGTTCGTCCGCGGCGACTACGAGAACGCCCAGTTCGACACCGTCAACACGGAATTGAGCGATGCTTCGACGGAAACCTTCCGCTATGCCGTCCTCAACCTGCCTGCGTTCCAGACCGTCATGTATACGGCCATCGTCTGCATCCTTTGGTTCGGCGGCAATTATATCCTCGTCGGCACGATGTCCGTCGGCCAGCTGACGGCGTTTTTGAGCTATGTTTTGCAGGTGCTCAACTCGGTCATGATGTTCTCCGGCGTCTTTCTGCAGATGTCCCGCTCGCTGGCCAGCGCCCGCCGTATCCGTGAGGTCCTGACCGAGACGCCCGACCTTGCGAATGCCGCCGCGCCGGTGGACACCATCCCCGACGGCCAAATCGACTTTGACCACGTCAGCTTCAAATACAACGCCAAAGCGGAGAAAAATGCCCTCTCCGACATCACGCTCCACATCCCGGCAGGTGCGACGGTGGGCATCATCGGCGGCACGGGCGCGGCCAAAACGACGCTCGTCCAGCTCATTCCGCGCCTGTACGACGCTACCGAGGGCACGGTCCGGGTCGGCGGGCGCGACGTCCGCGGCTACGACGTGAACGCCCTGCGGGACGCCGTCGGCATCGTGCTGCAAAAGAACCTGCTGTTCTCCGGCACGATCCGCGACAACCTGAAATGGGGCGATCCCGACGCGACGGACGACGACCTCTGGGCCGCCTGCCGCGCCGCCCGTGCGGACGAATTTTTGTCCCGGATGCCCGACGGCCTTGACACCGACCTGGGCCAGGGCGGGTGCAACGTCTCGGGCGGGCAGAAGCAGCGCCTCTGCATCGCGCGGACGCTGCTCAAGCACCCGAAGGTGCTGATTTTCGACGACTCCACCAGCGCGGTGGACACGGCGACGGAGTCGGGCATCCGCCATGCGCTGGCCGGACTGGGCAGCGTGACCAAGCTCATCATTGCCCAGCGCATCACGTCGGTGCAGAGCGCCGACCTTATCGTCATTCTGGACGACGGGCGGCTGCATGCCGTGGGCACGCATGACGAGCTGCTGGCAAAAGATACGATCTATCAGGAAATTTACCATTCCCAGATGAAAGGGGGCGACGCAGATGGCGAAGCCATTCGGCGGTAAGCGCCCGCAGGACCTGCGGCACACGCTGCGCCGCTTCATGGACTATCTGGGCCGCCACAAAATCATGCTCGGCGTCGTCGGCCTGCTGGCGGCGGTCAGTGCGCTGGCCGCGCTGCTGGGCACCTACATGATCCGCCCCATCGTCAACGGCGTGCTGGAAAACGGCAGCGCCGCTTATCTGGCCGGTGTTGTGGCGCTGACCGCGGGCATCTATATCGTCGGCGCACTGTCTACCTTGGGCTACACCCAGCTCATGGTCCGTGCCGCGCAGAAGATTTTGCAGGACATCCGCCGCGACCTGTTCGCACATCTGCAGACGCTGCCGCTGCACTACTTTGACACGAACCGCAAGGGCGATCTGATGAGCCTGTTCACGAACGACGTGGACACGATCTCGGACGCGCTGAACAACAGCTTTGCGGTGGTCATCCAGACCTTTATTCAGGTCGCAGGCACGCTGCTTTTGCTGTTCATCCTCAACTGGCGGCTCTCGCTGCTGGTGGTCGTTGGCTATATTGCCATGTTCTGGTATATCAACTACTCGACACAGCGCAGCCGCGCCTTCTATGCGCGCCAGCAGGCCAGCCTCGGTGAGCTGGACGCCTACATGGAGGAGATGATCGCCGGGCAGAAGGTCGTCAAGGTGTTCAACCACCAGCAGGCCGACATGGCCGCCTTTGCCGCCCGCAATGAGAAGCTGCGCGAGGCAGGCACCGGCGCACAGAGCTACGCCGCCACGATGATTCCCGCCGTCGTCAGCATCGGCTACCTGAACTACGCGATCATTGCGGTGGTCGGCGGCCTTATGGTCATGTGGGGCTGGTCCGACCTCGGCAGCCTGGCCAGCTATCTGGTCTTTGTGCGCCAGACGACGCTGCCCATCAACCAGCTGACCCAGCAGGGCAACTTCCTGCTGGCGGCGCTGGCGGGCGCGGAGCGTATCTTCACGGTCATGGAGGAAAAGCCGGAGATCGACGAGGGCACGGTGGAGCTGGTCAGCGTGCGGGAAAACAGCGACGGTACGCTGACCGAGTGCGCCGGGAGCACGGGCCGCTGGGCCTGGTGTGACCGCCGCCGTCCCGACGTCCCGCTCGAGCCGCTGCACGGCGACGTGCGGTTCCATGACGTCAGCTTTGGCTACACGCCGGACCGGATGATTCTGCAGAACCTCTCGCTCTACGCCAAGCCAGGGCAAAAAATTGCCTTTGTCGGCTCCACGGGCGCAGGCAAGACCACGATTACCAACCTCATCAACCGCTTTTATGAGGTGTCGGGCGGGTCCATCACCTACGACGGCATGGATGTGCGGCTCATCAAGAAAAACGACCTGCGCCGCTCGCTGGGCGTTGTCTTGCAGGACACCCACCTGTTCACCGGCACGGTGGCGGACAACATCCGCTTCGGCAAGCTGGACGCGACGCAGGCGGAAATTGAAAAGGCGGCCAAAATTGCGAATGCCGACTCCTTCATCCGCCGCCTGCCGCAGGGCTACAACACGATGGTGACGAGCGACGGCACAAACCTGAGCCAGGGACAGCGCCAGCTGCTGGCCATCGCCCGCGCCGCCGTCGCCGACCCGCCGGTGCTGATTCTGGACGAGGCCACGTCGAGCATCGACACCCGCACCGAGGCGCTGATCCAGAAGGGCATGGACGGCCTGATGGAGGGCCGCACGGTGTTTGTCATCGCGCACCGGCTTTCCACGGTGCGCAACGCGGACGCCATCATCGTGCTGGAGCATGGCCATATCATCGAGCGCGGCACCCACGACGAGCTGCTGGCCAAAAAGGGCGAGTATTACCAGCTGTATCACGGGATGTTTGAGCTGGCGTAAGCAGCCGCGGGCGGATATGGAATCCGCCCCTACGCTATAACGCGCGTTCCCCTGCAGGGGTGCATTCTGTATGCGCCCGCCATGCCGTGCCCGGAAAAACGGAACCTCCCCCGGAGAGATCCGTGAAAGGTAAACCTTGCGAAAGGAGCATTTACAAATGGAAAAGATCAGGAAGAATTTCGGCTTCGGCTGTATGCGCCTGCCCATGATCGGCGAGGACGTCGATATGGAGCAGACAAAACAGATGGTGGACTGCTTTTTGGAGCAGGGCTTCAATTATTTTGACACGGCCCACGGCTACCTTCAGGGCAAGAGCGAGCTGGCCCTAAAAGAGTGCCTGACCAGCCGTTACCCGCGGGAGGACTATGTCTTGACCGACAAGCTGAGCGGGTCCTATTTTAAAAAGGAAGAGGACATCCGCCCGTTCTTTGAGAGCCAGCTTGCAGCCTGCGGCGTGGACTACTTTGACTTTTATTTAATGCACTCCCAGAGCACGACAAACTACCAGCACTTCAGGGACTGCCGCGCCTATGAGACGGCCTTCGCCCTCAAGGCCGAGGGCAAGGTCCGCCATGTAGGCATCTCGTTCCATGACCGCGCCGCCGTGCTGGAGCAGATCCTGACCGACTATCCGGCCATCGAGGTCGTGCAGATCCAGTTCAATTATCTGGACTATGACGACGTGGCCGTCCAGAGCCGCAAGTGCTATGAGGTCTGCCGCAGGCATGGCAAGCCCGTGCTGGTCATGGAGCCGGTCAAGGGCGGCAGCCTTGTCAACCTGCCCGACGACGCAAAAGCCGTGCTGGACGCCCTGCACGGCGGCAGCCCCGCCAGCTATGCCATCCGGTTTGCCGCGGGCTTCCCCGGTATGCTGATGGTGCTGTCCGGCATGAGCAGCATGGAGCAGATGCGGGACAACCTGAGCTACATGAAGGACTTTACGCCGCTGAACGATGCCGAGCTGGCCGCCGTGAACCGGGTGCAGGAGATCTTCCATAAAAAGGACCTGATCCCCTGCACGTCCTGCCGCTACTGCACCGAAGGCTGCCCGAAGCATATCTCCATCCCCGACCTGTTCGCCATCATGAACACGAAGCACACCCACCACGACTGGAACGCGGACTACTACTATGAGGATGTCCACACCGGGCCCGGCTCCCGCGCCTCGGACTGCATCCGCTGCGGCCAGTGCGAGCGCGTCTGCCCCCAGCACCTGCCCATCAGACAGCTGCTGCAGGATGTGGCGAAGGAGTTTGAAAAGGGGTAAAATAACATATCAGAAACAACGCCGCCTTCATTCGGAATTCTCCCGAATGAAGACGGCGTTTGTTAATATGGCAAATGCATGTTGCACAACAGTATCATAAGACTGCAACATATAAACAAAAAAGGTCACTTGCAATCGCAAGTGACCTTGGTGCGCCGGAAGGGACTCGAACCCCCGACCTTCTGATTCGTAGTCAGACAGGTCATTTGAATTTGAACACGCTGCCCTGTAAAATTTAATGTTGACACGTCCGTGTCGACACTAAATTTTATAAGGAGATGGAAAAATGCGAATCTGCAAGAAGTGTTTGAGAGAGATTAAAAACTATCCGTTTTGTCCTTTTTGTGGGGCATCTCAAAACAGCAACCTTCTGACGCTGGAACAAATTTATAGCGAATGGAGCACGCTGTACTTCCGAAAAGTGGGAAGGAAATCACGCGAAGGATATGAAAACGCCTGGCGGACGCTCCGCTTTCTGGGTCAATGCGCAATGTCGGATATCAAGATCAACGACTATCAACTGGCTATGGATGCACTGCAAAACAAAAGCCGGTCTCTCCAGAACAAGTTACTGCTGCTGATCGGACAGCTTTGCAAATATGCCGTTGCCGTCCACCGCATTGACGTAATCAATCCATCGCCCTATCTCATACTTGATGGAGTGCAGGCAAAAAGCCGTGAAATTTTTTCTGACGAAGAAATCTCGCGGCTTTTTTTATATGCTCAAGCCAACGAACGTTTTTCTTGTACTGCAAGAGAAGTTCTCATCCTCATCTTCACCGGCTTACGGCCAGAAGAACTTTTTGAAGTTGAGAAAAACGATGTCAATTTACAGTACCATTTTCTTTTCACTTGGGGGAGCAAAACCGATGCCGGTAAAGAGCGGATCATACCTCTTATCTCACAGATAATGCCGTATGTGTTTTCCTTTTACTTTACGCGAGGCCAAGAAAACTACTTGATCACCAGCCCGCGCGGTTTCCGAGTTCGTATCGACAACTGGCGAAAGCGCCAATTTTACCCCCTGATGAAAGAATTGAGAATCAACCATGCAGACAATCCCCGCCGCCTTGTCCCCTATTGTTGCCGACACACATACGCCTCTTTGGCTGACCGTGCCGGTGTTGATAAAGATACCATCATCAAAATCGTAGGCCACACGAGTTATAAATTCACCAAGCGAACCTACATACACGAAAAGCTGCCCCAGCTCCAGGCAGAGACCAATAAAATTGACCGCCTTGTAAAAAGAGAGATCACAATAAAGAAAGAGAAGGAGATGTAAATGGTTGTTGTAGTTGGAAAACCGGAAACCGCCGAGAGCGTCCGGGAACTGAACTTCCGTGGCGAATTTGAAGTCTGCGAAATCGTGGAACGCAGCATTCCCGCTATTCAACGCCAGCTGGAGCAGAATGGTGAACAAATTTCCCACCTGGTCTATGATGTGCGAATCATCGGGAACATTGATCAATCCCTTGGCCTGTTGGAGAGAATCTGCGTCACCATCCCCGGCATTAAAATAATCGTGGTTACAGAGGGGATATCTACAGACAGTGCTTTCGTGCGGGATATTCTGACGCTGGTTCCTCCAGAACAAATTGTATCCGATCATGGTGCTGAGCTGAAACGTGTTCTTAACTCAATGCTCTGCGACGCCGGATTGATTAGAGATGAAACCGAGCAAAGCAACTCTCCGCCACAAGAAGATATATCACCCCAAACCGAAACGCTCCCGGATGCTCCCGAGCCCTCAAGCGAGGTAGTTATTCCCCCTTCACAAGTTGATCGTGAGACAGTTCGGGCACATCTGGTACTGCCAAAGCCTCGGTTACGTGGGCGAAATGCCACCACCATCGCAGTCTGTGGAGCTGGGCACCGCATCGGCACCACAACACAGGCTATGCAGCTTTGTCTGTACCTCAAAGCCATGGGTTATAAAGCTGCCGTAATTGAGATGGCCACCACCAGCCTGACACCCTACACCAAGATCAGCGACGAAGTAGTCTTATTTGATACTACTCACTTCCGCATAGAAGGCACTGACATCTACAACGACAAAACCTGCATCCTGACTACTAAAACCAAATACGACTATTTAATATTAGACTACGGCGCATTTGGAGAGTTGAGCGAGGTGGCCGACTATCTGCGGAATGACATTCTGGTGGCCGTCTGTGGTGCCAAGCCCTCGGAAGTCGATCTGGTGAGTGATATTCTCCGAGTTGACAACGGCACCATGCACTATGTTTTTTCTTTTGTACCGCAACGGGACCGTGATGATATTCTCAAATCCATGTCTCCCTTTGATGTCCGTACTTACTTTGCCGGTTGGATTCCCGATTACTTTTTGTATTCTGGCAACGATGAACTTTATGGATGCATCACAGGGCAACTCAAGGCCAAGGAACCAGTACAGAAAAAAGAGGGCCGCAAATGGCCGTTTGGGAGGAAAAAGAGATGAAAAAGAAAACCGCCCCCGCCAAACGGGCAATCTTGATGGCTGGCATCCGGGAAGAAAAGCGGCAGGAACAACTGAAAGAAGCATACGGCATCACGGAGGAAGTGACAGTCGTGGAGAAAAAATCACGCGCCGCCCAGTTGCTCCGTGTGCTGGTCAACACCATTTTCGTGATCGTTCGTAGTATCGCCCTGGTTGTGCTGGTTATCCTGGCCATCATCGGTGTGGCCACGCTGATCTATCCCAACATGAGAGCTGCCGGTCTGGAAACGTGGCTACAAATCCAAGCTCAACTGGCCCAATATCTTTACAAATAACGGGTCAAAAAGTTACGATGAAATGTGGAAAGTAGGTTGTGCCTAATAGGCACGACCTGGAAATAAGATAAAGAAACGTGAGGTAAAAGATTATGATTATTCCCATGCCCAAAAAAGAGTACATCACCATCCAGATGAATTCTGAACACAGCAGCCGGTACCAGGTACTCACCGGCGCACTTCTGGAGCGCCAGCAGACTGATCGAAGCTACCTGGCTGCTTGCTACCTTTTGTCCGCGGACGACGAAATCTTCGATATTGCCAAACCGTATGTGTCGTTTGACGGTATCGACTTTGCGGCCATCCGTATGCGTGTAAAAAAACGCTTTGGTACTTACAGCGAATACACCGCCATTGAGGTAGGCTATAGTCTTTTTACCTGGCGCGACTGCAAAGTCAATCCCCACGAGATGGCACAGAGCGGGCCGTTCTGGCTTCCGATTATCTGCAACGCATTACTCATCCAGGGCAATGCAGCCAATGTCGAGGTGGCCGAATGAAGAATTTATACTTCTCGCTTCTGCCTGACATTGAGAGATCAAAGTACAAGACAGAAAAACAATGGTTCAAGCTGGGCTTTGTTCCCGTATCCCAGGATGCGGGAACCATCATGTATTCCAATCGTTTCTGTACTGGAAAATACAGATACTTGACCTCCGAAGAAGTTCGCAAGGCTACCGACGAGGAAATGACCCCCTACCGCGAGGAGCAGCGGCGCAAGCGCCGCTCCCGCTATCTTCAAGCGAAGAAAGAACGGGAGCAAGCAATCCGATATGGAGAACTACTGGCCCTGTGTGATAGGCAGCGGCAACTTGATGAAGAAAACTACAGAGGGACCATTCCAACTCTCACCGTGTCCATCGACATCGAAACAACGGGCCTGGACTTTTACCAGGACGAAATTCTCCAGATTTCGATTCTGGATGTTGACACCGGGGAAGTTTTGCTGGACAGCTATGTGAAACCGTACTTCACAGAAGATTGGCCAGAAGCGCGGCGAGTAAACCATATCACAAAAGAAATGGTTTGCAATGCTCCCTATATTTACGAGCTTTTGCCCCGATTAAATCAGGTGTTGGCGCAGGTAAAAACCATTGTCGGCTACAACTTCACAGGGTTTGACGGTGAGTTCTTAAACCGCTACGGGGCCACCTTCAACGACGATGTCGTAGTAGAGGATCTGAGCAATATCTTTGCCGCCATCTACGGGGAGTTCTCACCGAAGCATGGAGATTTCAAGTTCAAGAACCTTTCGACCTGTGCTGACTATTTCGGATACGATTGGGGCGAAGAAACAGCCCACAATAGTCTGGCAGACTGCCGTGCCACGGCATTTTGCTATCAAAAATCGCTGGAAGAAGTATACCAAACGCTCTACAAAGAAAATATTCACAAACGCGACTGCGGATTTTTCGACGAGAGCTATGACGAGTATGGTGATTACAATGGCTGAGTTTTGTTTGGATTGTTTTAACAGAATGAACGGCACCCACTACAAAGAAAAACAAGTCTGGCTGGAAGAATGCCTTTGTGAAGGCTGTGCCGAATGGAAACCCTGCGTAATGCAGCTTTACCCCAAACCGATCATTTGGAGAATCGTAGATTTTGCAAAAAACAACATAAAAAGAGACGGAAAGTGAGGAAAAACGAAATGAACATTATTGCTGTAGCAAATCAAAAGGGTGGAGTGGGGAAAACCACCACCGTCGTGAACCTTGGCGCGGCTCTGGCCCGCAAAGGGAAATCTGTTCTCTGTATTGACTTTGACCCCCAGGCGAATCTCACCAACTACGTGGCCGGGTGCCAGTCTTGGGAAAACACCATCGCCAGTGTGATGCGTGCAGCAGTATTGTTCCAACCTGCTGACATCCGTGAAACCATTTATCATTCCGAAAGATTCGGTTTCGACTTCATCCCCTCGGATCTGCGGCTCAGTGAAGCAGACATCTATCTCGCCACGGCAATGAGCCGGGAAACCGTGCTGCGGCGCGTGCTTGAACCAGTGCGTCAGGCGTATGACTACATCCTGATCGACTGTAACCCCAGCCTGGGGCTGCTGCTCACTAATGTGCTGGTCGCCAGCAACCAGGTTATTATCCCGGTACAGACACAGTACTTTGCCACACAGGGCCTTTCCTCGCTGGAAGGCGTTATCGGAAACGTGCGCATGACGCTAAATCCCGACCTTTCTACCGTAAACATTCTCCTTACGTTCAAGGATAAAACCAGCGTGGCCACCGCTGTAACCGAGACGCTGCGCGAACAGTACCCGCAGTCCGTTTTTGCCACCGAAATCACCCGAAAGCAAGAGGCTGTCAACAGCTCCATGATGGGCAAGCCCGCCGGTGGTGATACGGGCGCAGAATACCGCGCCCTGGCCGATGAACTGATTGGAAGAGAGGGGTAAGTACCATGAGCAAAAACTTTGATTTTAAGGGGCGTTTGGCTGGAAACAATTTCGGGCAGCAAATGAACACCCAGGCAGCCACTGTTGTCAGCACTCTGGCGGGTCGAACCTCCAAGGATTCCGGCTGGGCAAAGAAATTCCAGGTGTTGGACATTCCGCTCGCCAAACTGCACGAATACCCGGAACAGAACGTGTTCAGCATGGACGAAGCCGAGCTGGAACAGTTGACCGAAAATGTACGGGCCTCCGGCATCCTCCAGCCCCTGATCGTCCGGGTACACCCGACAATCCAGGGTGATTTTGAAATCATTGCTGGTCACCGGCGCAGAGAGGCCGCGCGGCGGGCAGGGATGGAAACCGTCCCCTGCCAGGTGTACATGGGCATGACAGATGAAGAAGCTAAAACCGTCTTTTACGCCACCAACATGGGACAGCGCACCGAACTTCTTCCCTCCGAACGGGCAGCCGGGTACAAGGCGCTGGCCGAAGTGCTGCGCCTGGAGGGCAACGGTGCTGTCAGCGAAGTGGCCAAGATCGGCTCTGAGGGCAAGCGGACCGTCTACCGCTATATGCGCCTTATGAATCTGGAAAAGCCGCTTTTGGATAAGGTGGATAAGAAGGAGATCTCTGTATATGCAGGAGCCGCCCTGGCAGACTTGACACCGGTAGCCCAAATGAATCTGCTGGCCGTGCTGGAACAGCACGACCAGAACGGTATCACAGAGAAAGCCGCCAAGGAGGTGGCCGCTCTCCAGCGCCACGATGTTGAAACGATTGAACGGTGTCTTTTCCCCGCCCGGGCGAAGAAGGCAGCCGCACCCACGGCTGTCAAACTGAAGCTGAACCCCAAACGGTTTGACCAGTATTTTGTGGGGCTGGATACCGAGGAGGAAAAGCTGGACTACTTGGAGGCAGCTCTGATCGCCTATAGCGCCGCGCAAAAGAAAGGTGATGAATAATGCTGACTTGCACAATTACAGACTTTTCGTGTCCACCTCAAACTGTAAAATCGTCCTGTCGGGCTCGTTTTACTGTGAGCATTTCTGTTGACAAACAGCCCCTTGTAGAAATCCATAATTGTGTGCTGCTGTACAATCAAAAGCTCCAGGCATACTACATTGGGTTTCCTGGATATAAACGCGGCAATAGATACGACAACATCGCTTCTGTCGTGTCGCCTGAAATGAATGCCGAAATCATTGCTGCCGCAGTCCATATTTTAGGACAGAAACAGTGATAAAATAAATACGGAAGGAGAAAACAATGCGATTTTTCAAACTATACGGCAGCGTTATTGCCGGGGCATTCTTTATTGTGCTGGCATTGACCGGGTGTACTGCAGCTGGTTCCTCCTCCATCCCGGAACCGGCTCCCACGCCGCCGTCCCCAACAGCAACAGCTGAATCCGCATCGCATGAAAGTTCAAATCCTGATACAGTTGCCTGGTTGACCATTTCGGGCACAAACATTGATGGCCCAGTGCAGCAAGGGCCGGATAATGACTACTATCTGCGCCGCGATAGTAACGGCAATGAAGATTATCATGGTTGCTATTTTGCTGATGCAGACGCTATCGTTTCCCTGGCAAATCTCAGCCGCAATGTGGTAATCTATGGGCACACCTTTACCGATGGATGGGAAGGCGGCTTTGAACAGCTGGACAAGTTCTTAGACACATCCTGGGCACAAGAACACAAGACGATACAACTTGAAATCAGCGGCACTGTGCTGGAGTACGAGGTTTGTAGTGTGGGGTTCTGTGATGTTGAGGAAACCAGCCTCCCCATCTACTGCAACCTAGAGGATGACGCTTTTCACTATCTGATTGATGATGCAAATGCCAGGAACCAGGTGGACGGCTTGGAAAAGCTCTCTGCCACAGATCGGATCTTAACCCTGGCCACCTGTACAGAAAAAGGAAATGAGCGTTTGGTTATTGTGGCAAAGCAAATTTATAATACAATGAGTGCGACAGAGGAGGAGGCACACCTATGAAAAACTGTTTAAGACTGTTTTGCATCACCCTGGTCGGTGCTTTCATGCTCACGGCCTGCGGCGGGCCGAAGCTGATCGGCGTTGCGCTGCCGGAAACGCCGCTGGTGTTGGCCACAGGTGAAACGGCTACGGCAGAGACTTCGTATACCTATGACGGCGAAACGCCGGAGAACGCCCAGCCGGAAGTGGTCTATACCAGCGGTGATGAAACTATCGCCACGGTGGACGAGAACGGTGTTATCACTGGCGTGGCCGAGGGCGAAACCACCATCACGGCCACCGTGGGCGAACTGAGCGCCAGCCGGACAGTATCAGTCATTATCCCAGTGGAGCGTCTGGAGGCCGAATCTATGGCGCTGCACCTTGCCGACGGCCCTGCTGCACTCTCCTACACCGTGGTGCCGGAGAACTTCACCGGCGAGCTGACCTTTGCCAGCGCCAACAACTCCATTGCCACCGTGGATGCCGATGGGCAGATCACGCCGGTGGCTGTTGGCGATACCAACGTAACCGTTACGGCCCCCAACGGCATGACGGCCACCGCCCAGGTTCGCGTATGGGACGGTCCGAAGGAACTGACCCTGACCCCGGCAAAGACAGAAGTAACGAAGGGCAGCGGCACGCAGATCAGCGTCACCGATGAGCAAGGAAACGATGTGGATGCCGAAAGCGTGACCTGGGCTTCCAGCGATGAAACCGTCGCTCAGGTGTCGGGTGGCTGGGTAGACGTGATCGGCACCGGCGCGGTAACGATCACAGCCACCACCGAATACGGCATCTCTGCCTCCGTGGAGCTGACCGGCGCTGCTCCCGCTGCGCGACCGGCGACAAGCGCCGGGGCCGCCTCTGGTGCCGCTGCTGGCTCTGCCGGAAGCAGCAATACTGGAGCCGGTACCAGTTCCGCACCGGCTGCTGGTGAAGGGCATGGTTATTGGACCGTTTACGGAGATGGCGGTGCACTGGATTTGATCAATGGCATTCGTGCATCTGCGGGTTTGGGCGCACTGTCTTGGGATGATAGCCTGGGCGACATTGCTGCAGCAAGATGCCGTCAGCTGATGGATGATTTCAGCCACAACGGCATGACCGCCCCTGAGATTTGTGCCATGGGTGCGCCTGATGCATCCTCTGTGGTGTCCTCGTGGCAGGCCAGCAGTGCTCACTATGCACAAATGGTCAATGCGGGTTATACCCGCTGTGCAGTTGCCCACTGCTATGACGGAGATGGTTGCCATTATTGGTGCGCCACATTCGGTTAATCTTTTCATATTTTCCAAAAGAGGTACGGTTGACATCGTACCTCTTTTTTCTTTCTGTATTGTACTACAGGTCGAAAGATTCCAATTGGCCCCTTATTTTCTCCATACCTCATCTATTAAACAAATATGATTTGATAGTACGGTCAATCTCAATAGTTACAGGAAATTGGCTTTCAAGTTTGCAGAGTATTTCATTCTTTCTCCTTTGAATTATTCGCAAGCAGCTATACGGTGCAAGCAGCAGTTCCGCCTCCTGTGGTCTACCCGCAATCAACGTAACAAAGATACCAAAACTCTCTTTTGGCACTAATATTTTTAGGCAGATGGAACCTTTTGCTGTATAAGCACAGTTTTCAGCACCCAAAAAGTCTTTCGGCAGAAGCGTAGTGCTGGCAAACCCTTTTTCTAATAAAACATGATTCCCTTTCCAAAAGCCATATTCTTGTTTCGTAGCAGCCCGTAGCAACTTCCAACCATTTTGCGACATAAACCGATAAGCAACCACATTTTCTGATATAGGGGCCGAATACATAAAATCTGTTATCGCCATCATATTTTTTGCAATCGTTTCTTCTGCACATAAGATATGTGAATCTGTTGACCGCCTTGCGTAGTAGTTCATTGGCCTATACAAGTAACCAGCATATTGCAGAATTGCTATTCTAGTCAGATTAGACGATGCAAGCAGAGTTCCCATCAGAGGCGCGTATGTTTCTTTAAGTTTACATATTTCCCAATTCCTCAGTTCTTCAATACTGTAAAACTCTTTATATTCCGTTCCTGCAAAGTACATTGTTTTTCCTTCTTTTATCAATTTCAAAACAGCGATTAAATATCACTATATGTACTTTGTAACAACTGTCAAGAGCAACTTGCTTTTCCGCTTTTTTGAGGTGTAACCATGCCGAAAAGAGAAGTCTTCATTTGGGACAGTAGCTAAAAGCCATAATCGAGCCTGTGATCTTTGAGTTCAACAAAAAGGAAAGAGGTAATACAACATGAATAAACCCCGACTGCGCCAGTTTCTGGCGCTTTTTTTAGTGTTGTGTATGCTGTGCAGCACAACACTGCCGATCTATGCCGAATCCTCCACCAGGGAAGTGGTGCCAGTAGAAACGGCTGTGTCTGTGGCTACCCCTGAAAGCTCGGCCAGTGAATCCAGTACAGAAAAAAGTTCCGATCCCATTGACACATCCTTACTTACTTCGGCTACAGCCGAAACATCTTTGAGCGAAGCAGCCCAGGCATTTGTGGACGCCGTTGCCGCACTGGACCGTGAAGAAATCCTGTCTGCGATCAACGCCTGGGGTTTAGCAAGTCAGGCATGGCAGGCCGATAAATCGAATGCAGAACTGACTGCCGCTTTGGATGCCGCCACGGAAGCCTCGGACGTGGTTGCAGCTCCCGTCTATGCAGCGGAAGATCTCTATTTGGCTCTTTCCGATGAGGAGCGTGAAATCGAAGCAGTCAAAACTGCCTATAGTTCTTTGACTGCACTGATTATTTCCATGCAGTTGGCTATGCAAAACCCAACTGCACCGGGAGAGAGTAGCAGCGAACCCGAGTTGGATGAAATATCTACTGTGCTTTATGGAGATCTGCCGGATGCTCCCACTGGGAGTTACATCGGGGAATATGGTCTGCCGGTTGCCACCGGCGACACCAAAATCAGCATTTCGGCCTGGAAGAATGATCTTCTGGACGCCAGCAGCAGAGGCCGTCTGGATGCAGTAGCTTTGAATGAGGAAAATGCTGTTATGTCTGTTGCTAAACAAGACGGTACAGACTACGCTATTGTTCCTATCGCTGTACAGGTTGAATATCCTGCCAACGGCGCTACTTCAACAATCACCTTGCCAGATACAGTGGAACTTCTGAGCTACACCTCCACTTCTGATAATTTGGTAATCGCCAGCGACAAGGAACGCTCCCAAATCTTGAACGCCACTTACAATGATTCATCTGCTTCTGCCTCTGGCTTCTATGTGAAGGCAACCGAAGATTTTTCTGCCGCGTTCACCTATTCGGCCCCTGATGGGACCACCATCAGTAAAACGCTCAATGTCACTATTGATGATAACGCGGAAGTTCAATCTCTCCCCACTTCTAGTGGCAATAGCGTTAGCACCTACGCCAACACTCCGCAGCCGCCTTTCACGACTGGTAAAATCACAAAAATCGAATATGTCGTCAGCACGTGGCTAGTATGGTTTAACGGCGTCGAGGCATATTGCTGTGACAATGGGTTGAGTGGACAGCCCAACGGGTGCCCAGTATACACTTTTCAATACGTATCAACGCTGGACCCCGGCCAGTACACACCCGGGAACCATTACGCGAACCAAATCAGCATTTGGGGCGGGCTCAATCAGCTTTCGATGGGCTTCTTATCTAAAAGTCATGATGTAAATGGCTTTGCAGGAAGCAGCTTTGCGGCTGGTGCGTCAACCACCTACTCCACCACCAGCAACGATGTTCTTAAGACAGCCTATGAGTATTATAACGACACCCAGCTTTGGATCGTTGAAAACTATCCGAATAGTGTAGCAGCACAAATTTATATGAAATCTGCTGCTGCGCTGGAAAACAATGGCCTGGATGCTACCCCTTATTTGGGCAATGGAGGGTATTACACCTTTGCATATTTTCCCCCTGCCGGTTATAACTGGCAACGCATTGTCGTTATCGGCCCGGAGATCGACGAAGATGACGATACAAGCGAATTGCCCGAAACGCCGGAAATGCAATACTATTCCGCAGACTGGACGGCCCCGCCGCAGTCTGCCAGCGGCAGCTTCGATTTGACCTATACCGTACACATTGACAAGTCTGCCAACATCACCCATGAGAAGTTGGATGATGCCATCTTCAAGCTGACCCCCAATCCTTCCAGCGGCACGATCAGCGGCGGCACCTGGACCATTGGCGACCCGCAGATTGTGACCACAGTGGACGGCGCCGCCTCTGCCACCTGGACGCTTCATTACGAAGTAACAAAAACCAGCACCACCACATTGAGCGGCAAAGAAGGACCGTACAACACACAGGAGGAGGCCAACGCTGCCGCCGAAGCCGCCAAGAACAACGCGATTGCCCAGCTGCAAAATGAGGCTCAATCCATGGTTGACGCAGCCATTGCCGAAGCAAAAGACCAGCTGGCAAAAATCACGATTGACTACGAGGAAACGACTGTCCCGCACGGTTTCGACCCCACGGACAGCAGTTCTGGTTCTGTTTCTGTACCGTCTAACGGCTCCACTACTGCTGTTGTGGCAAATCAGCCCTGGCAGGCGCATGTAACCTGGGAAAAGCGCGACGCCCTCACCGGCGGACGCATCACAGAAGATGCGGAGTATGTTTTCTATGAATGGAATGTGGACGCCAACGAATACGAGATCAGCAGCAACTACCGCGTCACGCGCCTGGAAAACGGCCTGTACACTGTGACCGTGACCAACCCGGTCTACACCGATTGGACCGAGGGGTATGTGTATTACACTCAGGACAACCTGGGCAAATTCCGTATCGAAGAAGTCACCGCACCCGCAGGGTATACCGATGCCGCCCTGCAGGGGACCGATTGGGTCGAACACTGGAGCCAGGAATTTGAAATCACTGCCAGCGATCAGACCTACAGCTATACCGGCGACGATGCAGACTACAACCGCCCGCAGGGGAACAAAGTCATCATCAAAAAAATCGAAGCCCATACCGGCGAGATCATCGTGGACGATGCTGTATTCACGCTCTACCAGTGGAACGAGGAACGCGGCCTGTACGAAAAAAGCAAAGACTATGCCTTTGTTCGGGACACCGAGGGCCTGTACACCATCACCTGCCTGCATGATGACTGGTCACAGTATGAAGAAGGCAACCTGTACTACGAGGATACTCTGTGCGATGTCCGAGAAGATACTGTGAACAGCGACGGCACCACAACTGAACACCCGCAGTATTATACCGACTATGAGCCGATTGACTTCTCCATCGACGAGCGTGCAGTCACCACTGACGGCCAGTTTGTCGTGGTGGAATCTAAGTCCCCGTATGGATACTACGGCGACTGGACTGGCTCACGCGAGACACCCAATTTTGAGGTTGAGGATGCTGGGAAGCATGCCTATTATATTCGGCTGACCGACGATGGCTCCACAATCACCCTCACGGATAGCGAGTACAATGCCCACGTTCTGACCGAAAACAAGGGTGGAACTCTGATTGATCTGGGAAATGAAATCGTATCCCTGGACATTTTCCGTCAGGCGCAGGAAAAGTATGCTGAGGGCAATCTATTCCGCAACAACCCCTGGTACAGTACCGTTGTTTGGGAGAAGCGGGATGCCCTTACTGGCGGTTTGGTAGATGCCAGCGCAGAATATGAAATCCAGGAATGGGACCCGAAAGCTGGCGAATACAAAAAGAGCACCCACTATCAGGTAGTCCGCCGCGACGATGGCAAATACACTGTGAATCTAATTGGCGATGCGTTCTTCCCTGGCTGGGAGGGCAAGCAGGGTGTGCTCTATTACCACCAGGCCAATGAAGGCAAGTATCGTATCGTCGAATTAAAAGCACCTGCATCCTACAACCTGAAGGCTTGGGAGCACGACAACTGGGTTATTGGCTGGAGCGAGGAGATCGTCGTTCACCCGGACCATCCTTCCTATGAGTTCCTGGGAGAGACCGCAGCTTACAATATGCCCTACAAAACGAAAGTTCTCATCAAAAAGGTCGATGATGATTCTGGCGAATTCATCTTGCCGGAAACGACCTGGACATTGTACGAGTGGAACGAGCGGAACAACCAGTATGAGGTCAGCACCAACTACAAAATCGTGCGCCGCGAGGATGGTTACTATACTGTAACCACGTTGCACAGCGATTGGACGCATTACGAAGAAGGCTATCTGTATTATGAGGACACGCAGACGGACTACTCGGATAGCGGACGGTGGTTCTCCAATCAAGGTAAATTCCTGATCGTTGAGAGCAAAGCTCCTGCAGGATACTACGGAGATTACTGGCGCAATGATGAACCTGGCACCCACTCTACGGACAATGGCTCCGATCTGGGCAAGCGTGGATATGCTTTCACGCTGACCGAAGATAACGGAACTCTCTGGTTGACCAATGCGGACTACAACGCCAAAATTTTGTATGACCTGGATGACCAAAAGGGAGACGCCACTTTAGTGTTGGCCGATGGTCGCCCCACCAGCGTTATCATCAACAACAAGCAGCAGCCTTCCTATAAGCGCGATGAGACCGGCTTTGGCAATACAGCCAAATACGGATATGTGGTGTTTGATCGCAGTCAGTACAACAAGAAATGGGCTCAGACAGGTGACGATGAGACCTATACCACCAGTTACGAAACCACCACCAGCAAGCTGGACGATCAGATTGCAGCTCCCGAAGACACTCTTTGGAAGAACGGTAAACTGTTCCAACTGGAAGATTTTTCCTCTGACCTCATCAGTGGGCCGGTAGATCGCCAAGTCACATTGGAAAATGTGAAATCCCTTGATGATGTTCCCCCCACGATGGAATATAGTCTGACCGATGGAACCACTGTTACCCTGCATCTTGTCTCTGCCGACTGGATCGAAGAACCTCGAAGCAACTATACCGGCTTTGTGGATCTTGGTTACTCTCCTACGCAGCCGAAAGCAAATGAAACGGAAACCATTACCGCTGACGATGGTTATACCTTCACCGGCCACCTGGTTGGCATCGAGCAGACAGGTGACTATGGCTGGGTAGATATGGAGGTCCCTGCCACCTACTATGGTTGGCCTGACGTCAAAGGCATTTTCCTCGGCAATTTGGTTTTGCCCCACAATGACAACAAACCTGTTTATGAGGGCTACGAAACAGACATCTTGATCTACCTGGGCTTCAACAACAAAGATTACAAAATTACCAATGCCGAGTGGACAGGAAGCTGGGAAGCAATGCCGGGGGCTGATATGATGAGCCGCAGCGCAACCTTCACGATCTCCTGCTATACCACCGGCTGGATTGCCCAGTATGAAGAAGCGGAAGATGCGGAGCGCACAGGAACTGTATCAGCGTCTTATAGCTTTGTGGATTCCTCCAGTGTAGAAGATGGTATGTACCACTGGCTGGTTACTGCTCACTATAAGCCTGCCAGTATTTGGACTGTTCTGCAGACCGCAGCGGCTGTGCTGGGCATTGGCCTGCTCATTGCCGCCTTGGTGCTCATTCTTTTCATTCTATCACGTAAGAGAAAGGCAAAGAAACGTACAACGGAAAAGGCGTAACTACACTCTGAACGGAGGTGAATTATGTCCAGTGATTTAAGGACGGCTATCATTGAAAATATAGCCATTGCCGATCTACTGAGTACTGAGGGTTTTGAAGTAATTCCGCGAGGTAGAAAGCTCACTGTAAAAGGGCATGACAGCCTGGTCATTACGCCGGACAAAAAAGTATTCACCTGGAACAGCCGTGGTTTTGGTGGTTCTGTGATTGACCTTTACATGGGCTTGCATAACTGCGATGCACGCACGGCCATGACCGCGCTGCGAAAGCAGCTGCCGGAGTATGAAAAGGGGCGTTCGAAGCCATATCAACCACGTCCGAGCCCGACAAAACCGCCTGCACCAGAAGCCCAAAAATCTGTTTCCCTTAGCCTTCCCGCTGAAGACAAAAGCAAATGGCGACGGATTTACGCCTACTTAATCAGTACAAGAAAAATCACACCAACCATCGTGAAGTGGCTGGTGCAGGAAAAGACTATTTATCCCGATGAGCGTGGTAACCTTTGTTATCTCGGACGAGATGCAAAAGGGGAAATCAATTACTGTGCCCGAAAAGGGACCCTAACCCCCCGTGACGGAAAAAAGGGATACCGCAATGTGGTTGAAGGAAGCGACTATCAAAAGCGTTGTGTGATGAATCAAAGCCCCAGCCATACTAAACTGGTGGTCACTGAGGCGGCGGTAGACGCCTGGAGCTTTGCCTCGATGCTGGAGATCCACGGACTTGACCATAAGGCATATACTTACCTTTCACTTGAAACCACCTACGAAGGGCCGCTTGGAATATTTCTTGATGAGAATCCTCAAATCAGAACAATCTATCTTGCCCAGGATGCAGACGAGAGTGGAATAAAAAGTCGTATAAACTGTCGCAAACTCTTGGAGGAAAGAGGCTTTACCGGCAGAGTAATCGACAAACTTCCCAACGCCAACGCTCCTGGTGCAAAAGACTGGAACGATGCGCTAATTCTCAAGCGTGCAGAAATGGAACGAGCGCCTATCGAGCAAGAGCCGATCAACGCCGTCGAACCTATAGCTCAGCCATCTATAGGGTTAGATCTTACGCCATAAGGCCGTCTCTTGCGTTAGAAAACAAAAGGAGAATCCGCTATGATTGATGTGAACGCTTTCACTAACGATGTAAAAACCCAGATTTTGGGGTGGCTTTCGTCCATTGGCACCAACCTGGTCTGCCCCATAATCACCGCCGCCGCTATTATATACTGTATTTTCCAGTTGCCGCAGCTGTTCAAAGCACACAGAGATGGTATGTCTGACGTCTTTTGGGAATTCATGTGGAAGGAAATCATCGGCCTGGTTGTAGCAGTTGGCACTAGCGTCCTTTGGGGCCTTCTGGCCGCGGGAGTGTTCGGCACCCCGACTTAACCCACTGTATACCAAAATCTGCTGCCCGGATTGCGTAAAACCGGGCAGCAGATTATTTTTTCATTGGGGACAAAAAAATGCAAGTAATTGGAAAATTCATCCTAAACCTCATAGCAGACAGTATCGCAACTTTAATACACAATATTTTTCTTGCGCTTTTGACGGTCATAATGGACTTTGTAAGTAGGATGATTGTATCCCTTTGGGATGATACGATCATCAATGCTATTGTGTCCTGCTCCAGTTGGATAGCCATGGGCGTTTTTGTCGTCGGCTGTATATTGATGCTTTATGATATTCTAGAGGCACGCTCCGAGGAAAAGACCGTGTATATGTCAGCTGTCACAAAAAACTTTGTCGCTGGACTAGCCTTTGCCCTTTTCGGCCCCAAGCTGGTACACGTACTGACGAAAGCTATATTGAGTTTAATTCAGTTGTTGAGATTGAGTGATGCAGTCACAAATTTTCCGGGGACAGCATATGCAAACTCGTTGACCAGCTTGTGGCTAACTCCTGATCTCGTTGTTGGCAGCAGTCTTATGGAATCTGTGGTCTGTTTTCTGATCGTCGTAATCGGCAGCGGCGTTTTCATATACAAAATCACGTTGCGATTTGTCCAATTCATCACTTTAATTGCCATGGTTCCTCTATACGAAACCAGCATTTTGCGTGGCGATCAGACCGCCTTTTCTGGTTGGTTCCGGCAAGCCATGGCTGTAGGCTTGACTTTCTTTTTTGAATACTTTTTCTATGCCCTCGCAATCACCTTGCTGATGAGCACCGGTATCACCAATACGTTTTTGGGAATGGGCTGCTTGCTTGGCATGGGCGGTGTGAGCCGGACCTTAGATAAATATGGTATGTCCAGCGCAGGGCCACATATCAACCCTACTGGTATAGCTTATTTTGCGGGGGCCGTAAAAGGGCTAATGAAATAACCATTCCAATGCAAACACAAGCAAAAAACACAACGCATTAACGGCAAAAACAGGCTGTGCCTAATAGGCACAGCCCGTTTTTTTTACAGGCACAATACCCGGAAAGGAGATTCCATGGCCACACAAAAATACCTCTGCCCGCCACGTCTGCAAAAGAAATTCCTTTTGTGGTGGTGGACTGTTCCAGAGTTGATCCTTATTGCTACTCTGGTGGTAATCGCATTTTACCTTACTTCTTTGGAGCTGATAGCTCTGACATTATTTGTTGCCCTTGGCACAGCACGAATTGATTTTGAAAACAACCTGTTTGGTGCGTTGCACACAAGAACTACTTACCACCTTTTCACCAAAACATTTACCGCCAATGAAAGGCGCCACGAAAAAGAAGAAAAGCGCAAACGCAAACGTCTGACGAAACAAATGCGTTCTCGCTTGCCTATCCAGGATTTAATTCAGTTCCGCTTTGCCGACAACGGTATCTATGGCGGCAAGGACGGCAAGGAGTTATTCCGCTTCTACCGCTACTATCCGCCGAACACCGACGTAATGACAGATGAAGAAATCGCGCAGGAAATCGAACAGCTGTGCCGGTTGTTCGATTCCCTGCGCTGCCCCTTCACCATGTTCGGTACAGATAAAATCGAGGACATGAGCGCCCTCAAGGAATACTACCGCAGCTTGCCACGCCGCTATGACCACATTCTGGCAGACGTAGTCAACGAGATCGAAAGCACCGAGACAAAATCCAGTGCCGTGCAGCGGGCGTATTATTTTATCTACAAAGCGCAGTCTGAGGAGGATGATATCTACACCCTGATCGTCGGCAAAGGATATAAAATTGACCGCGTAAAAAACGACGAAATGGCCGTCCTTCTGCGCAATTACCTGGTCCGTGAGTTCATCAATGTGGATATCTACACCATTGCCGAAGAGGTGAAAAACTACCCCAACATGGCAAAAGCCAAACCGGCGATCTACAACAAGGAAATTCAGCGCCGCCTTTGCCCCAACCGCATTGACTTCACCCGTGACCATGCCGAGCAATCCGGCCTGATGCGCCGAACCCTTATGATAAAGAACTTCCCGGCTCAGATTCCGCCGCGTGCCTTGTACACGGTAGCCAGCATGCGGGGCACTTCTTTCACCATGCGAATGACCCCGCTCCAGAAAGACAATGCGCGAAAGCTGATTGATGAGCAGATTCGCAATAAGGCTGTTATCGGTGGCAAAAGCCAGGCCACAGAGCAGATGGACGCCGCTCAGGAGACCACCGACATCAAAAACTTCTATGCTGAGGTCACACGGAACCAAAACACAATTTATAGCGTCAACGTCTATATCGAGATTTACGGAAAGACGCTGGAGGATCTGGCGAACCTGGAACAGCAGGTAAAGATCGAACTTGCAGGTGTGGGCATCACCTATGACCAGCTGAACTATGAGCAGCGCAATGGCTTTTCCTCCGTGCAGCCGCTGGGCAGCGACCACTTTATCCTGTGCTCCAATAACTTGCCCAGCAAAACTGTGGCCGCTCTATACCCGTTCAGCTACTCAAGTCTGATTCATCCCCATGGTATGCCCCTGGGCCGCACAGATCGCGGTGGCCCGGTGTATGCCGATATCTTCCAGCGGGATGATCAGATTACCAACGGTGTGTTTTTTATTTCCGGCTCCGCTGGCCAGGGCAAGAGTTATCTTCAGAAGAAAATTCTGACATTCATGGTGACACGTGGGGTCCATTGCTACGTCATGGACCCGGAAAACGAATACAGTGATGTCACACGTGGCCTAGGCGGCGTTGTGATCGACTGCGCTTCCGGCAACCACAAGATTAACATCTTTGAGGTTCGTAGAATCAAGCTGGAAGATGATGTGGAGGATGGAGCCGAGCTGCCGGAGATCTCCAATGAATCGCCCATGTTTTTACAGCACCTGTCCTGGCTCAAAGACGAGTTTCGTATTATGATGCCGGAGATGCCAGACAGCACCCTCCGTGCGTTGATGATTTTGGTCCAGGGAATGTATGCGTCAGTGGGCATTGACCAGCATACCGACTTTGACCGGCTGCGACACGAGGATTACCCCACCTTCAGTACGCTATATGATTATGTGCAAAAGCAGCTGAGCAAGAGCAGCTACCCCATGCTCACCAAAGAAATGATCTCCGAAGTATTGCTGTATATCAATGATCCAACCTACGGAGAACTTTCCAATATCTTCAACGGAACCACTACCATCGATGTTAAGAACAACCCGTTGATCTGCTTTAGTATGGGTGCTCTTATGGAAGGTAGCGAACAGCGGCTCCAAGCTGTAGAGAACAACCTGAACACCTACATCTGGTCGATTGTGCTGCTTCGTGAGTTCCAAGTGCTTCTTAGTTTTGATGAGCTATATATGTATCTGGAGCAGCCGCTTATGGCCAAATACATCAGCTACTTTGCACGACGCAGCCGTAAGTATAACGCCTGCATCGGTGTGGCCACACAGCAGCTCCAGGACTGTCTGGATGAATCGGTGCGCCGTTACAGCTCCCCGATTATCAATATGTCCTCTTTCAAGTTTTTATTTTACAGTGGACAGGTTGACCTCCAGGATATGAAAGAAGCATTGAAGTTGACAGACGGCGAAGCTGCTTGTATCAGTGTTTCCAATAAACGTCACTGTCTGCTGAAAGCAGGCAATGGGAAATACTACATGGAAGTTGGGACCCTCCCCTTTGAAGCTGAGTTGTTTGGTGATAAAGGGGGCATCTGATGCCAGCCAAAATTGCGATTTACATCGCGCAGAAACTGGCCGACGAGAGGACCCGCAAAATCATCATCACTATTATTGCAGTCCTCCTTTCGATTATCTTTTTACTGGTTGCTTGCCTGCAAGCAATCATTTCTCTATTCACCATGACCCTCTCCACATTTCTTACAGAGGACACATCCCTGGTCGGCCAGACAGTAGAGCTTATGGACGAAGCCAGAGACGCCTATGTGGATGAACAGATGGCCGAGTACCGGCAACAGACTGACCGTAACGGGAACTCATACCGAAATATCATCTTGCAATGGGAAAATGGTTTTTCCAACAACGATAAGGAAGTACTGACCATTGTTTCCTGCTATTATGAACAGGATTGGGAAACGGATATGTCTGCGCTGGCCTGCTGGGTTGCGCTGAAAAGCGTTTCCTTTTCCACGAGGGAACGAGGGCCATATTCCTGTGGAGGGTGCATAAGCCAGAAGATATGCGATGGTCATTCTGATGGTAATGGGGGAACCTATTACCATAGCGACGATAGCAATGAATGTGACAACTACCATACCGAAAGCTACTGTCCTGGTGATCACTACGACTTGTATGTTACAGCTCGTTTACCCGGCTGCGAAGACTGGAGCGGCGAAAGCGGCGCTACCCAACAGACCGTCGCACAATGGGATGATCTGTGCAGTTCTTCTTACACTGGTGAAAGTGAGGTTATGGAGCAATATCTGCAGAAGCTCCAAGAGGCCACATTAAATGATGATTGGGAGGGATGGTCGGAAGTCAACATTGAATGGAGCAAACTTCTATATCAGACCGACTGGGGGGAGCTGTATGGTGTCACCGTCACCCAGGTTGGCATTACCAGCACGGATAATTTCACTCCGTCCGAAAATTACACCGGCGGGATCACCGGCAGTGGCAATGGGACCTTCATAACGCCCCTGGCCAGTTATAGTTATATTTCCTGCCATTTTGGTGAACCCGATGGGTGGAGTGGCGCACCACATGGGGGAATGGACTTTGCCGCCGGTTACGGCACCCCCATCTTCGCTGCAGCGGATGGTGTCGTTGTGACAGCAGGTTATCATTACAGCTGGGGCAACTACGTCAAGATTTACCATGGTGTTGTCGATGGTAACCAGATCTACACCCTTTATGCACATTGTTCCTCCCTGGCCGTTTCTGCAGGTCAGACCGTGACCCAAGGGCAAACTATCGCAGCTGTTGGTAGCACCGGCGATAGTACCGGCAACCATTTGCACTTTGAGGTGTATGTCAATAGCACCCGTGTCGCGCCGGAAAATTGGTTGTAATTGCCGTACAACAGAACCTCCAGGAAATAACCACAAATCGTTATTTTTTCTGTACGGTTGAGAAATCTGACGGCAGATGTACAGCAGAAAACAAACGACACTATGTCGAATTCAAAGAAGCTGACGGCATAGCGACATTTGGAAAGGAAAAAAGCCGTACATAATGCCGTATAAAAAAAACCGCACAAACCGCGCTGCACTGCGGCGCGGTGTGTTGCTGTACGGCACCTGTGCCGTACAGCTTTATCCTGCATTTTCCCTACCGCTTTCAAATTTTCTTAAAATAAGGGAAAATCGTCTCCAAGAAAGGAGAGGTAAGATGGACTTGTACAAAAAGACATACCGCGTTAGCGCGGAAACGAAAAAGGCGGTGGAGGAAATAGCCGCACAGGAAAACTGTACTGAGACCGCCGTGTTTGAAAACGCCATCCGCTACTACAAAGACTACCTGTATATGCAAACGGACGGTGCCTTCATCAATGAGAGTGTGAAGCGCACCTTCCTTGCCAGCGTCAACCTGATGGAATCCAGGATCAACAACCGTGCCAACAAAGTGCTGTCTGAACTGGCAATCCAACAGGCCATAATCTGCCAGGTTCTTGCGCACGAACTGGAAATCAATCCCCGCGCTCTGGACGGCTACCGCCGCGCTGCTGTGGAATATTTGAAAATGAACGACAGAGTGTTCCGACTGGAAGATATTTTGGAAGAATAAGGGTACTTCTCTTGCAAAAACGCCGGAATATTCCGTCGCATCAACGTGGAAAACAGTCTGTGCCTAATAGGCACAGACTGTTTTCCACCCGCCGAAAGTGAGGTGAAACAGTGAAAGTCAAAGCTATACTCAACTCTGGCTATTTTGCCAATGCCCGCCATGCCACAAACTACATTGCTTATATTGACCGTCAAAGTCCCATCTTTGACCAGAACGGTACAGAAAAAAGGGTGTTAGATGCACAGGTAGAGGCTGAAGCCCCTGGCAATAGTACTGTCTGGCATCATGTATATTCATTGAACGCCACTGACTGTGAACGTCTGGGCGTGGACCGCAATTACATGAAGAATCTGGTCGCTCTAAAAGCAGACGAACTGGCAAAAGCATACAATATTAATCCCACCAATCTACGGATGGTATGTTCCTGGCATAACAAAGACTTTCACCCCCATCTTCATTTTCTGGTCTGGTCCACAAACAGCCGGGAAGCGTTCATACCACATCGAGAAAAAGAGGCTGACAAAAGAGCGGCACTAAATGCCGCCACGCGTAAAGTTAAGAGTAGTTTCACTAATGAGATCTTTCGCGGAGATTTGGCTTATCTAAAAGAAGAAAAAAGTGCTCTCCGCGATAAACTTAACGAGCAGTTGCGAAAGCTAGTATCCAGCGAGTATTTAGTTGACCGTGAAATCACCGATGCACTGAAAGCCTTGGGGAGAGAGCTGCGAGATACCCCCGGCAAGCACACATACAAATTCTTGCCTCCGGCACTTAAAGCCCAGGTGGATGATGTACTGGAAAAAATTATGCTGCGTGACCCTATCTTAAGGCCCATGTATGAAGAATACCTCGACAGTCAAAAGGAATTGACTTTGACATATGCTTCTTATGAGGAAACACTAGATAAAAAGTTTGCGGAGATCGAAACCAGCTTTTTCCACCCTTATTGTGATTATGAATCACGGCGAGCAGGCCGAGCCGAGGTAACCAGGCATAATATCATCATCCATGCCGCCGAGCGGTATGTGAGGCCAGCAGTACAGAGAAAAACAGCTTCGCACACTCACCCTAAAAAGTCAACTCCGCCTTTGAATTCGACGGGGAGGACCGCTGCTCACTCTCGGGCTGGAAAACCGTCAAACACGCCAACAGTACAGGAAAAAACAGCTTCGCACAGTGAGCCGGAAAATGCAACCCCTGATGAAAATATTGACGGTTCTGACTATCAGGAAAAAAGCCCTACTTATGCCGTACAGAATATGTTATTTCGTCTGGCCAAAACGCTGAACAAGGATCAGCAGCAGGCTCAGAGTAAGAATCGGGCTGTTCGGGCAGCAAACGGTCTGACTGACGAAAAACAAAATGTGCGCAAGCTAAAAACCGGGCTTTCCGATGAACGCAACCTATCTACCATTGAGCTGTGAAACGAGTTGTGCCTGTTAGGCACAACTCGTTATTTTTGAATTATCCCTTGACAAAAACATAAGATTAAGCGAAATTGTGTGTAGAAGAACCACACGAGGCGCACGGAGGTACACTTATGAATATCAGGATGCAAGAATTGGAGACCATGACAGAGCAAGAATTGCGCGACTGGTTTGAGAACATCTCGGAGCGGGAGCTTCTGGCGCAACTCGATGCAATGGCGGAACCCGAACGGCTGGCTTTGCTTGAAAAGATCCCGGAAGAAATTCGCTGTAACATGGGCTTCCTTTCGGATCAGGAAATTGCATTTCAGGCGGCACGCACCCGCTATAACACAAGTTGGCCCAAGGCTACCGATTTTGGCGGCTTCAGCGGAAAATACGGGCAGCAGTACAAAGATTGGTTGGAAGCCTACTGCCCGGAAGAATTCTGGGAACTGGTCTGTAGGGGTGACTTGGCGTTGCTCTGTAAAGAAAAAGACGTGGAAGTTGGAGACTTCATTGATGATACCGTAAAGGCTTTACTGGTCAACAACCCGGCCCCCGACAAAAACCAAGTGTTGGAGTATGTAGGGCACATGAATGCCTTGAAGGCTCAGGCAGAAGAAATGGCCGAACCTCTGATGTTTGGCGGCTGCCAGAGAGGCGAACTGGGTATTCCCAAAATGGCTCGGCCCGTTGCAACCCGTGGACGGGCCAAAAACAGGTTTTTCGATGGCACACAGGAGGAGTGGGAAGCTCTAGAGCATGATGCAGACAGCACACCCGCCCATGAGTTCACTTTGATCGAGGAAGGCGAAGAATCGCCCTTCTGATTTGTCGCCAATATTTCCTTATAGGGAGCAGGCTTTGGCCCGCTCCCTTTTGTTTTGTGGAACTGATGAAAGGGGTTAGCCTATGGAATACAAAACAAAATATAAACAGTTGGTAGAGGACTATCTGTATGCGCTTGGTGAAATCACGGAAAGCTCCGCCACCTGGGCAGCATTTCTCAGTTCGGCTGCGTACACCTATGAGGAGCGATTTCAAAACCAAGTCGTTTTGTATCATCAACGGCCGGAGGTAAAAGCTGTAGCAACGTTAAGTCAATGGGACCGTGAAAAAAACCGGCACATTGTGCGCGGAACGCACGGAATTCCTGTTTTTGATGCAAAACATCCAGAGTATGTAACATATGTTTTTGACTACCAAGATACAGTCGGACGCAGCAAACCTGGTCCTCTACCGTGGACTGTATATGAAAACAAATCGGGGATCGCCCTGCACAACCTGTTGAAACGTGCTGGGGAAAAAAGTCTGGACGGCTATGTGCAAACCAAAATTCAGCAAATTGTAGATACCGAAGTAAAATCTGAGGCTTCTGCCGCAATGCGTACCGAGTTGCAAAAATTTCTGGAACAAAGTGCGAAATTTGTGGTCTGCACGCGCCTTGGCATACCAGTAGACGGCCTGGATACCAGTGCCTTCTCTTTTGCTACCCAGTATCACAGCAGCCCCAAAGTGCTTGAGCGATTGGGGGTATTGCTCAACCATTCTTTGGTCGCCTGTCTGGCCCCTGTCCGCGATGTTGCCCATGCCATGCACATGACCATGTCCCCGCCGGAAGGGCCTGCAGTACAGGAAAAAGGTATTGAATCAGATAGCTTCCCGGAAGCATCGAAACTTCCCCCTGTAGTATCGTCGGGGGCACACCGTGAGTGGGGCTTTTATCTGATTCCCGACTTAAAGACTTGGGCCACAAATTCCTCGGAACGCAGCCCTATTGAACATTACGAAACCTTTGAAAAAGCCAGGAACCGCTTCAATGCGCTGCGCAGCCAACCATATAATGCAATGAACGATCTAAATGATGGTGGTCAGCCCTACGCCCATTTAACGCTGGGCCTCGAAAGCAAAGACAATCTGAGTTCCGTTGACATCCTTCAGGTGCGGGCAGGCCAGAATTATCTTGTGGAAGACTTCACCAGAATGGATGGTCTGAAAAACGACCCCGGTTTCCTGGAGGCCATTTCACGAGTTGCAAAAGAAATCGGCTTTGACCGGGTGCGTCCCTACGCTCTGGATGCAGGTAGCTACAAGGCCATGCCAGATATGCCTTTCGCTCAATGGGAAAACCCGTATTTCACCGTCGATCCCACGGAGCAGGGCGACACCTTTACTATCTACCAGCTCAAAGGCGGGCCGGAAACACGGGACTATCGCTTTGAGCCTTACGAGAGTTTGCAGGAAGCGGGGCTGGCCGTTGACCGGCAGAATTACGATCTGGTCTACACAGCCCCCCTGGATGGCAAAACCTCGCTGGAGGACATCTTCCGCACATTCAACCTTGACCGTCCCGCTGACTTCACCGGCCATAGCCTTTCCGTTTCCGACATTGTTGTTCTGAACCGCGGTGGGGACACTAAAGCGTATTACTGTGATAGTGCTGGATTTGTAGACGTTCCCTCCTTTCTGGAACAGAAAATTGAAACCGCTGTTGACCAGCCGATAATCAATGAGGATGAGATCAGACGCGCTCTTTGTGATGGAAGTGGTTTTGAAAATGGCAAAATGCGGATTCAATACTATTTTTCCCAGCCGGTATTGCCGCCGAGAGAAGAAACGATTCGCTGGCTAAAAAAAGAATATGGAACAGGCGGCAGGTCTTGGGACTTTGCCAACGGCTCCCGCGGGTGGCTGGATTACAACAATAAAGGCTTCGAAATCCAGTGTAAAACCGATAATGGGCGGGTAAGCCACACACTGACATGGCAGGAAGTTTCCAGCCGACTGCAAGCATTGGTGCAAAGCGATCATTATCTCTCGGATGAGGAACGCCCCGAGTATGAGGAATGGCTTTCAGACCGTCAAGCAGAACAGGCTCAAAAAGCCAGCGATCTGGAACAAGCAAAAGAGTGGATTCGGGACTATTGTAGGACAAACAATTTTGACCAGCCCGATTTTGAAGATCTCCGCCACATTGACCTGGCCTATTCCTCTACCGGCGAAGGAGACCATAGCATCAATGTCTATGTGGATCTCCTTCACCACAAAATAGTCTATAACGTCGATGGAGAAAGAATCCTTTCCGCGCAGTACGCTTCTACGGCAGAATTGGTTGAACATGAGTTATCCGGGGTAACCTTTGATGAACTCATTGGAACGGCTGAGCAGGAGTACCGAGAACGGCAACGTGAACAGGCTATACGTTCTGCTCCCCAAAAGCGTCCCTGTATTGCTGGCGATATTGTCTATTTGGAAAACGATAAGGCTTTTATTGTCCAGGATATTGGCGAAGGAGAGATCCTTCTGCAAGACCAGGAACTCCCCTTGTTCAGCCGCTCTGTGAGCCGAGAGGAATTTTCTCAGCTTCTCGAACGGAACGAGCGCAATAAGCACCTACAGGCTCCTGCATTCTCCGACACTGCAACGCCTGTACTGCAAGAAGAAGCAGCAGCACCTACCGAGAGTGTGCTGCAGCAGACAAACTCCCAAAAGACCGCCGCAGAAATACCTATTAACGGAGAATGGACGAAATTCCAGACGGTTGCCGAAGCCGAACAGGCCGCCCTCGAAGAGTACAAGGCTGGTATTGCCCGTGACGCAAAGAACTTTACCGCGCCTGACGAGCAAGCTGCACCGGGCGGGCCAAAGGCACGTTTTCAAGACAATATCAATGCCCTGCGGCTGCTCCAGCACTTGGAAGCGAACGGCCTGCAGGCGACCCCCGAACAGCAACAGCTTCTCGCACGGTATGTAGGCTGGGGCGGTCTGGCCGAAGTCTTTGACGCACGGAAAGACAGCTGGAGTAAAGAATACCAAGAACTGAAAGAACTGCTTCCAGAGGCCGAATACGAGGCAGCCAGAGCATCCACGCTTACCTCCTATTACACGTCGCCGGAGATCATCCGCGCAATGTACAGCACGCTGGAGCGCTTTGGCCTGCAGGGCGGCAATATTCTGGAGCCAAGTATGGGTGTGGGTGCCTTTTTCGCAAACAGACCCGCCAGCTTCGACGAAAGTGCAAATTTGTTCGGCGTGGAACTTGACCCCGTGACAGGCCGCATTGCAAAGCAGCTGTACCCTAAAGCCAATATTCAGATTTGTGGTTATGAAAAAGCTGTATTGCCGGACAGCTACTTCGATGCAGTGATTGGTAACGTCCCCTTCGGGCAGTACAAAGTAAATGACCCCGCGTTTAACCGATATAACTTCCTGATACATGATTACTTCGCAGCCAAAAACGTCGACAAACTTCGCACCGGCGGCATTCAAGCTATTATCACGACCAGCGGCACAATGGATAAGCAATCGGAAGATGTGCGAAAGTATCTGGCGTCCCGTTGCGATTTAATCGGTGCGGTGCGTCTGCCGAACACAGCTTTCAAGGCTCTGGCCGGTACAGAAGTTACCGCCGATATCCTGTTCCTGCAGAAACGTGATCATATTGTTGACCAGGACGTATCCTGGTTGCACACAGGAACAAATGCGGATGGCATCCCCATGAACCAGTATTTCATCGACCACCCGGAGATGATTTGCGGAAAAATGGAGATGGTCAGCGGCCCCTATGGGATGCGGCCTACCTGTCAGCCTGATACCAGTACTACGCTGGAGGAGCAGCTGCAGGCTGCGATGGGAAGATTGAATGCCACGTTGGTGAAGACTGAGCCGATTATCCTGGAGCAACCCGGAGAGATATCCCCTCTTCCTGCAGACCCGGATATACGGAATTACAGCTATGGCATCCGTGATGATAAGATTTTTTTCCGTACTGATTCAGTCATGCGGGAAGTCACCGCAAACGCCACAGCACAGGCCCGAATCAGGGGCATGGTCTCTATTCTGGCCACCACGCGGGAGTTGATTCAGGCCCAGCTCGACGATCTCCCGGATGAGGCTGTTGCGCAGCTTCAGCGCCGGTTAAATCACGAGTACGACGCCTTCACGGAAAAGTATGGCAGGCTCAACAGCCGCGCCAACGCTCTGGCCTTCCGCGACGACAGCGGTTATAGCTTGCTCTGTTCGCTGGAGAATTTCGATGACGAACACAATTTCAAGTCGAAGTCGGATATGTTTACAAAGAAAACGATCCGGCCCAACCGAGTGATTGACCATGTGGAAACGGCCAGTGAGGCTCTTATGCTGTCTGTCCAGGAACACACCAGCGTCGATCTACATTACATGGAGCAGTTAACCGGCAAAACCCGTGATAAGCTTCTGCAGGATCTGACCGGCGTAGTGTTTCGCGTGCCAGGTGAAACAACGGCTGCAGGTGAACCGCTTTACCAGACCGCTGAAGAATATCTCTCTGGCGATGTACGCAAGAAACTGGCGGTAGCTGAAATTTTCGCCAAACAAGACCCCAGTTACCAAGTCAATGCGGATTCACTGAAAACCGTTCAGCCCAAAGACCTGACGGCATCTGAAATTGAATTACACCTTGGAACTACCTGGATTCCTCCAGAGGATATCAAGCAATTCGTTTTGGAGACGATGGAGCCAAATCGCTGGGCGGCACAATCTATAAAAGTCAGCTACAACCGGCTCAACGCTACCTGGAACATCGAAGGGAGTTCCGTAGACAGCTACAACTTGAAGGCTACAACCACTTTCGGTACAAAGAGAAAAAACTTCTATGAAATTTTGCGTTGCAGCCTGAACCTGCAAGCTGTCAAGGTTGTAGATTATATCGAAGATGTAGACGGGAAGAAGAAGGCTGTACCCAATGTTAAAGAAACCCGCTTGGCTCAGGATAAGCAGCAGCAAATTGAAGCCGCTTTTAAGGATTGGATATACCGAGATCCCGACCGGCGGCGACTGGTTGATTACTACAACACCCACTACAACAATTTGCGACCCCGCGAGTACGATGGTAGCTTTCTGCGTTTTCCGGGTATGAACCCGGAGATCTCGCTCAGACCTCATCAGCGTAACGCAGTAGCCAGAATTTTGTTTGGCGGCAACACCTTGGTAGCCCACTCGGTCGGCGCAGGTAAGACAATGGTTATGGGCGCTGCCGCGATGGAGAAAAAGCGCCTGGGGCTGTGCAATAAAACACTGATTATTGTCCCCAACCACCTGACCGAACAAATGGGGAGTGAGCTTCTTAGTCTCTATCCCAATGCTAATATACTTGTTGCCACAAAACGGGATTTCGAGAAGGATCGGCGCAAACTGTTTTGTTCTCGTATCGCTACCGGCAACTACGATATTGTGATTATGGGACACAGTCAATTCTCCAGGATTCCGCTGTCAACCGAAAGGCAACAAAAGTTCCTGCAGGACGAGATCGAACGGTACACGCAAGAAATTGCCAGCGCAAAAAAGGAAAAAAGCGGGCAAGATCTGACCGTCAAGCAAATGGAGGCCACCAAAAAACGCCTTCAGTCGCATTTGGAAGAACTGATGGATTCTCCCAAAGATGATGTGGTGACATTCGAACAGTTGGGTGTCGATTCACTCATGGTTGATGAGGCCCACGAATTCAAGAATCTCGCAGTCACTACAAAAATGCAAAACGTTGCCGGTATTTCAACCTCTGAAAGCCAGAAAGCAACTGATCTTCTGATGAAATGTCAGTACTTGGATGAATTAACTGGCGGCAGAGGGCTTGTTTTCTGTACTGGCACACCAATCAGCAACTCACCCGTTGAGCTGTATACCATGATGCGGTATTTACAGGCCAGCACTTTGCGTGCCCATGACCTGCTCTCTTTTGATGCCTGGGCCGCCAACTTTGGACAAACCACAACCTCCATTGAACTGGCCCCGGAAGGTACTGGCTACCGTTCGAAAACACGCTTTTCGAGATTTTTCAACCTCCCCGAGCTTATCAGTATGTGGAAGTTGGCCACCGATGTACAGACTTCCGATATGCTGAACTTAAAAGTTCCCGAACTGGAAGGTGGAAAGGCCACAGTTGTTATGTGCCCTCCTACGGAGCTGCAAAAAGAAAGTATCCAGGCTCTTGGAGAGCGCGCCGAGAAAATTCGCGCTGGCAATGTGGACCCACACACGGATAATATGCTCCGCGTCACCACGGACGGCAGAAAACTGGCTCTTGATCAGCGGTTGATGAATCCGCTTCTCCCGGATGTTCCCGAAAATAAAGCCACCGCCTGCGTCGAGAAAGTCTTTGAGATATGGAAAAACACCGCAGATGCACAATCTACACAGCTGATCTTCTCAGACCTGGCCACGCCAGGCACCGGCGAATGGAACATTTATGACGATATCGGCAACAAACTGATCGCAAGGGGGATACCGAAAGAACAGATTGCGTACATCCACGATGCCAATACCGACGCCAAGAAGGCCACCCTATTTGCAAAGATGCGTGCTGGGAAAGTACGCATCCTGATGGGCAGTACCAAAAAAATGGGTGCCGGAACCAATGTGCAGACAAAATTGATTGCACTGCATCACCTGGATGTTCCCTGGCGTCCCTCGGATATTGAGCAGCGCGAAGGGCGGATTCTGCGCCAGGGCAACGAAAACCCCACGGTACAGATCTATCGGTATGCTACAGAGGGGAGTTTTGACGCCTACTCCTGGCAGCTCATTGAACAAAAGCAGAAATTCATAAGTCAGGTTATGACATCCAAGTCGCCCGCCCGTTCTTGCCAAGATTTGGACGAAATCGCACTGTCCTACGCAGAAATTAAGGCACTGTGCGCCGGCAATCCTCTCATCAAAGAAAAGATGGAACTGGACAATGAAGTGGCACGATTGAGTACACTGCGCTCGTCCCATATGTCGCAGATATTTGAGCTGCAGGATAAGATCGCTATTGGATATCCCGCCTCCATCCGAAAAGTCGAAGAATCTTTGGATGCAATTTCCAAAGATATTGACCTTTACAAAGCCAATAGTCGTTTCAATTCAGACGGCAGCGAAAATTTCTCTGCTACTGTAATGGGTACTTCCTACACCGAACGCAAAGCAGCCGACGCCGCTTTACGCAACGCGCTCCAAGGTGCTACGGCTGGTGATGTCATAATAGGTGAGTATAGAGGATTTCAAATCCATGCCTATTATGATGCCAAAGCTACCAGCTTTTTGGGATATCTACAAGGTACGCAAAAATACAGCTTCGAGTTTAACCCAAAAGAAAACTTTTCCTCGTTCCGGCACCTTTTGGAAAAGTTATCTGACACACAGGCTCAGGATCAGGAACTGTTGACGACGCTGAACAAAAACCTGGAGGATGCAAAAGAAGCTGTAAACCAACCTTTTGCGTATGAGAAAGAGTTTCAGACCAAGCTGGCCAGGTTGAACGAACTGAACACCATCCTTAACCAGGAAGGAGGAAAAACAGACGTGCATCCCGAAATACAAGAACTTCAAGCTAAAATTGATCAAACTTATGCCGCTATGGTTGCCGATCCGCAGAAGTATCTGGAATACTTGAATTTCCGCGGTCAGTGCGTTGGCATGGGTGTGGAAAACAGTGTGGCGGTGTTTGCTCAGAATCCAAAAGCGGCCTACTGCCCCAGCCCGGAATCCATTGGTTCCCCCAAAGTCAAGCCTGGAGAAGAAGATAATTTTATTTCTGTACTGCGCACCGACGGAATCGAACGTGTCTACGCATTGGAGCAATACGATCTATCCCAAGGCGAATACTTGGACAAGGCCCCGCTACAGTGGTCAGCGGCCCAGCACGGCGACCTAATTCACCGTGTGGAAGAAGCTGCACACTTGGCCGAGATCTCTATTATGAAAGATATTCGCCATGGCCCCGGATTCTTTGATGCTGGCAAAAACACTATACACGTCCGAGAAGGAGAGAACGATACAGAACAGCTGAAAAGTCTCCTGGAAGGCTATTCCGAGGCTGTGATCACCCGGACAAGTACATCTGACAGACCCGTAGCAGAACTTGAAAGCGCCTCTCTGGCAGCCCTCCTGCAGGTGCGCTGCGGTGTAATGGTCGATGATCAGTTGGCCGAGAGAATTTCCGCCGCACTGGAAGATGCAAAGCAAGTTTCCAGTTTCAGCATGAAAGACAGTGTGGCGCGCCTCCATAACGCAATGGAATACTGCGTGCGCTATGCGGAACTGGAGCAAACAAGCGAACAGTACCAGGCTCATCAAATCGAGCCGGAGGCGTTGACCCCGCAAAGCGAAGCCTTTATGGAAATGATGTAAGGCAGGTGATTTTTTGAAAAAACTATTTCGCCCGTTGTTAGTGCTGGTCATTGGCTATGCCCTGTTAACGGGCTTCCAGATGTTCCTGCAGATACCTATGGATTGGCGGCTGGCGGTTAGCAAATTTCTGTTGGCCATACTGGCCATGGCAGTTATTGAACTGCTCAACCGTCAACCTCTGGCTGTCCGGGATGTAAAAGCCGGACACGGCCAGCACGGCGACGCTCATTTCATGGAGCCGGAGGAAGTCAAGCGAGTTTATCAAGAAGTGCAGCAAGGGCATGAGACACAACCGGCTATGCTCGTGGGCGCGTCCAAAAGCACCTGGCTGGTCGATACAAGCGATCACTCTATATTGATGGTTGCCCCTCCTGGTGCTGGTAAATCCACCAGCCTGTATATTCCCACCATCACCTACAACGCCCGAGTCAATCTACACACACAGGACGCCCAGGGAATCGGCCAGGGAGCCAGCATGGTACTGGTATCTGTTAAGGATGACCTGTATACGATTACCGGCTCTGAACTGAAAAAGTGTGGCTACCGCGTGCTGAAGCTCGATCTTCGGAATGTGTTTTGCTCATGCCATTTTAATCTTCTGTACCGCGTCAATATCGAGATCGACGCCTGGAGGAAAGAGCAGGACCCCAAAAAAAAGGCTGTACATTATGCCACGGCAGAACGCTATGCCAAGGTCATTGCCAGCGCGATCATTGGTAATACCGGCTCTGTGAACAGCGGTGACAGCAGTGAGTACTTTAATGAGACTGCCCGTGGACTGATAACCGGCCTGGTCCTGCTGGTGTCTCAGTATGGCCAAGACGGTGAGCGCCACATCGTCAGTGTTTTTAATCTAATTGTCGAGTTAGCTGGGGCAGATAGCCCGGAAAAAGGTAACACTGTCCAGAAAAGCCGTCTGGCTGCCATGCTGGAAGGGGTTACCGACCGGCGAATCAAAGGCTATATCAGCACTACCACAAGCGCAGATATTCGAACCACCCTCAATATCGTTTCTTCGGCACTGTCCAAACTGCTGAAATTCGTCGATGCCGAGCTGGAGCAGCTGATCTGCACACACGACAACGATCTGGATGCCGAACAATTCATCGAACGGCCTACAGCGATCTTCCTGATCGCGCCCGATGAAAATGAGACCAGGCACTTCCTGGCATCGCTGTTCGTCCGTTTCCTGACCGACGATCTGATTGCCCTGGCCGAGCGTCAGGGCGGGCATTGTCCTCGTCCCTTCTTCTATTTTCTGGATGAGTTCGGCAACTTTCCGGCAATTCCCGGCGTCACCAGCCTATTCTCTGCCATCCGAAGCCGTGGCGGACGCATCCTGGTCGCGGTGCAAAGTTACAGCCAGTTTCTGCTCAAATATGATAAAAACGTCACCGAGATCATCAAAGACAACTGCCAAATTTTGCTCAATACATTTGTATCGCCATCAGCCCAGGATACCGCTACAAGCATATCCAAAATGCTAGGCGATGAGACCATCCTGACCGGCTCCTCCTCTCGATCTGACGGCAAGACCACCAGCAGCCATCAGCTGATGGGCCGTCCTCTGATGTCCCCTGCTCAGATGGTGCGCATCCAACGTGATACCTGGATTGTCGAGAAAGCCGGATATGCCCCTATGAAAACCCACCTTGAGGGCTACTGGAAATACTTGTCACTAGCTCCCCAGGAGCAGGATACCACCGGCGAGAACGACTACCTGGAAATCAAACTTCTCAGTACGGATTCTTTGCGTCATGCATTGGGAAGTTCCCTTGCACCCGCACAGACGCCTCCTGCAGCAACCAGAGAACCACGCCGCAAGCTGGGAGCCTCGCGCCGGGAGGCAGCGACATTATACCCCGGAAAATTTAACCCCTAAAAGCACAAAAAGAATGTTTATGCCCCAGGCAACAGATTTGCCTGGGGCTACTTTTTTGGGAGGAAGATAACTATGTTTGTAAAAATTTATAATAGCTTATTTGATTATGGGCTGAAGCCCAAAGAATTGATGGTGTTTTTATTTTTGTCGTACTGCCAGAACTGTCTGGGCACAGTGACCGTCCGAAATAGCACCATGCAACAGAGATGCGGTTTGAGTGAGAATACGATCCGCTCTGCCGTGGCTGGACTCGAACAGAAGGGCCTGCTGGTAGTGTCTGCAAGGCAAGATCGGAATGGCCGCAGAATCTCCAATCAGTACAAGCTCCGGCAGCTGTCCGGCACATGGGGCAAGCTGCCGGTAGAAGCGTTCAACTTGAATAAGAGGGACTTTGCCGTGTATGCCTACCTCTGCCGCTGCTCCAATGGGCAACGCAAGGCATTTCCCTCATTTTCACACATGGCAAATGTTTTGCACATGGCTATCAGCACCGTGCAAGCAGCCATCAAGTCTCTGGTGGCCGCTGGGAGGCTCCTCAAGGCCGCTTTCAGAGCAGGAAGGCATAACTTGTACATGATAGCTGAAACGATCACACAGGCGCTCCCAGGGGCCAATCTGCGCACGAAAAAAGAAAACCGCCGTGCGGGAACACGGCGGCCAAAAATTGAGATGCTGCTGGCAAGCATAGCAAATCTCATTTGCAATTTCAAAATACTACAGGAGATCTGTGCTTGTCAAGAGGTCATGACAGTTTTTGTAAAAGGGGTATGTCGAAATCTGCGGAACAGTAATAAGACTAACCCCAAGCTACAGTACAGAAGAAAGAAATATTCCCCACAAGAAAAGTACTACAGGGGAAAAGTGTGCCTTGATGGGGCTTCTGCAGCTCCGGCAGAGATAGGCATACACGGCAAAGTTCCGACAATCCCGAAAAAAGCATCCTCGGGTGCTGCCGCAGTTCAAGATTTTTTTCTTTGTACAGTCGTTGCCACTCATGGTGGCGTCAGGTATAATTAGCAGGGAGTGACTTTTGCATGAAGATGGTGTTTATCAAATTCAAGCCGAATGGCAAAGAATACGGGTTCGGTGTGCCGGAGGACTACAAAGGCAGTTCCGCTCTGAAGCCTGGGAGTTGGGTGCGGGTGCCCGTACCGGGCTGCCGCAAAAAGATGCTGCGGGTGGTGGTGCGCATTGCCGAAACCGAAACGCCGCCAGATGGCTTGAAGATGATTGGCTACTCCGGGCGGCAGATTGCGCAGGCTGCAAACAAAAAGGCCCGACGCGATGCGCACCAAGGCGGCATCATCTACCTGGCAAAAAAGGCCAAAGCCGAAAAGCGGGCAAGGCTGGGCGGCAGACCGATAGACCTGGCATGGCAGGCAGAAAAGGCAGCCTGGATCGAGGATGATCTGGACATCGAGCCGTATCTGGCCAAAGGGTACAACACCGACGAGGGACTGCCAAAGCTCACCGAGCTGCGCCTGGGGATGCGCATGGGCTTCGATGAGAGCAGCTACGATGACCCAACCTTGCCGCTGCACATCATCAAGAAGCGCCGTGTGCATCAGCTGCGGGATTGGGCCAAAGAGCAGGGCTTGTTGCCCCCCATGTACTACGAGGACCCTGTTCACGGCATCGACAAAAACCAGTTGCGGGAACTGCTGATCGGCATTGCCAACGGCATCATGCCGGACACCTACGGCCTAAAGCTCATCAAGCTGCACAAATGCGCCCCTCGGGTTTTGCGAGAAATGCGCCTGTGCCGCGAAGCTGGTATGACCGGCGATCAGATTCGCCCCTATTGGGCGTTTGGGGCCAAAAAGCTGCGGGAAGTACGTGCCGAATACCTAAAAAAGAAAGATGGAAACAACTGAACTGCCAGCCTGCCCGGGCTGGCAGTTCAGTTGTTTTGTGCCTATTAGGCACAGTCAATTTAGATCGACAATTCGACATATTCATTTCACTTATTCACAACGGCAAGTCCAAAAAATTTTTCCCAATCAACCGAAAAAACTATTGACAAATAGGCCAAATTGGAATATACTAATGGTGCAAACTAAGTTTACTTAGTAATCACAGTAACAAAGGAGGCCGACATGGGCAAATCGAATACAGTAACGTGTTCCTTCACGCTGGACCGCGATATATACAACGCTTATAAAAGCATTGTGTCTGGGCATGGGGAAAACGTCAAGGGAAACCTCGTTAGGTATATGATGGATGTCATTCGCTATGGCTCTCCCAATGCAACCACAATCGGGGCAGTCGAAGAAGTCCAGCGGATGAAGTCCGACCCGAACAAGAAAACGTATGGTTCTTTTGCAGAGCTTCTGGAGGACCTGGACGATGAGTAAATATCGCATTGCCAGGACCAGCAGATTCAAAAAAGACCTCAAAGCCGTCATTAAACGCGGTTATAACATCAACCTCATGGGAACCGTCGTGGATATGCTAGCTGATGGGCAAGAACTTCCTGTACAGTATCGAGATCATGAGCTGACCGGAAACTTCAAAGGGTGCCGAGAATGCCACATCACCCCGGATTGGTTGCTGATCTACGAAGTGGCCGACGAGGAATTGATTCTGTACCTCACCAGAACTGGTTCACACAGCGATCTTTTTTAGAACCTATTATGCAGAAAAAAGGGAAGTCAAGCGACTTCCGCCGCTTGACTTCCCTTCTGAATCTGCTTATAATAGTCCCGATAAGAACTCCACCCTGGAAGCCACATATCAAATTGGCAACCAGTAACCACAAGGCTAAAACAGAAGCAGCGTTGTGGGGTAACGTGGTACTAAGCAATACAATCTGTGTTGCATATCTGTATGGTGATAAACCAATTCCAGTTGGTTTACTGCCACAACAGTATACAAAACAGTTTGACCTTTGTCAAGGTACTCCAAACCCCCACCGTTGTGAAATGGTTGGGGGTTTTTATCGTTGTACCTTGAAAATTGAAGATGCTGTTCCTGTGGAAGTATTTACTTCTGTACTGTGGTCGGCCTCAAAAGCCGCAGGGATGCAACAGACCCCGCCATCAAGTACAACCCTCATAGGCAGAAACCTCCCAGCCGGGATGCTGGGTCGGGGGAAAGCGGGAGAACACCCGCTGCCAGGAACACTATATAAACACGCTTTTTTCTGATTTTCAAATCGAATTAACGGCGGTGACCGCCTCTCACAATGGTTGCCGCCGTTGGTGCGCTTTGAAAAAAGCGATACTAACAAAAATGCACCGAAGCATTTCTGCTCCGGTGCGGATGCTTGGTGCGCCGGAAGGGACTCGAACCCCCGACCTTCTGATTCGTAGTCAGACACTCTATCCAGCTGAGCTACCGGCGCATATTCTCTTGGCGTTCTCGCCGGAGAACGTGTTTTATTATAGCGCTCACCGCCCGGAAAGTCAAGCGTTTTTTTCAAAAAACTCAAAAAATTCTGCAAATGGGCATCTTTCACGAAAATCCGCAGCCCGCGGGGCGGGTTTTCGGCTCTTTGTAGTTGTCTGAAAACGAACATCGAATTGACAAATACTTTGCAACATTTTATAATATAGAGTAGATTTCGGATTACGAACGATGGTGTTTGCAATCGCAGCCGCCATCGGCTTTTTTATTCTCCAGTCTGTCCGCCTGTTGCGCACAAGCGTGTACGCGCGGTACAGAGCGTTAAACGAATAAACCGAAATCGACCCCAATTTGTATTCCATTAAGAAACGGAGTGGCACAAAACCATGGCGAAGTACATCGTCAAGCGCGTGGCAATGGGCATTTTCAGCGTGTTCATCGTCGCGACCCTTACCTTTTTCATCATGAACCTGGTCCCCGGCGGCCCGTTCGTGGCGGAAAAGTCCATCAGCAAAGCAGCCCAGCAGGCCCTGGCCGAAAAATACGGCCTCGATAAGCCCCTCGGCGTGCAGTACCTTAATTATATGAACAGCCTGATCCATGGCGATATGGGCCTGAGCCTGAAACAGCGCGGCCGTACCGTCAACCAGATCATCTTCTCCAAGCTGCCGGTCTCGGCCCGCACCGCCGGTCTGGCTGTGGTCGTCGCGCTCTGCGTCGGCATTCCGCTGGGCTGTCTGTCCGCGTATAACCGAGGGAAGTGGGCCGATAATCTGATCATCGTGTTTGCCACCTGCGGCATCGCCATCCCGAGCTTTATCTCAAGCGTTGTGCTTTTGTACACCTTCGGCATGAACCTGAAGCTCCTGCCCACCGTCGGCCTGAATGAACCGGCGGCCTACATCATGCCCGTGACGGCGCTGGCAATTTATCCCACCGCCTACATCACCCGCCTGATGCGCTCCAGCCTGCTGGACGTCATGGGTCAGGACTACATGCGCACCGCCCGCGCCAAGGGTGTTTCCAGTGTGAAGATCCTCTTCAAGCACGCGCTGCGCAACGCGATCCTGCCTGTCATCACTTATGTCGGCCCCATGCTGGCAGGCCTGATGACCGGTTCCTTCGTCGTGGAGAAGATCTTCTCCATCCCGGGTCTGGGCCGCGACTTCGTGTCCGCCATCACGAACCGTGACTACATGATGATCATGGGCACCACGATCCTGCTGGCGACCCTCGTCATCGTTGCGAACGTCGTTGTTGACATCCTGTATAAGATCATCGACCCGCGCATCAAGCTGAAGTAAGGAGGAGCAGACACATGGAAAATCTGAAAAAGAATCCGTTGAGCCTGCAACTCAACGTTGAGGACTTTGCCCCCGCGTCCAACGACGAGAAGAAAAGCCTTGTCGTCATGCGCGAGAGCGTCAACTTCTGGAAGGACGGCATGCGCCGTCTGCGCAAAAACAAGATCGCCATGGTCAGCCTGGTCGTCATCCTGCTGATCGCCTTCATGGCCTATGTTCTGCCCAGCTTCTGGCCCTACAGCTATGAGCAGCAGATCAAGGGCAGCAACAACCTGGCCCCGTTTGAGTATTCTGCCGCCGAGCAGAAGCTCATCGACCAGGGCGAGAACGTATTCCCCCACATCCTCGGCACCGACCGTATGGGCCGTGACTTTGCCGTGCGTGTCATGATGGGCACCCGCGTCTCCCTGTCCGTCGGCCTGCTGGCCTCTGTGCTGGTCCTGCTCATCGGCGCGACCTACGGCGCCATCTCCGCATTTGCGGGCGGCTGGATCGATAACATCATGATGCGTATTACCGATATTCTCTACACCATCCCCGACATCCTGCTCATCATCCTGCTGGCCATGGCCATCAAGGAACCGCTGGAGAGCCTGGCCACCAAGCCCGGCTTCGGCTGGATGCAGAAGCTCGGCCCCAACATGGTGTCCATCTTCATCATCTTCGCCCTGCTGTACTGGGTCGGCATGGCGCGTATCGTCCGCTCTCAGGTCCTGACGCTGAAGGAGAGCGAGTACGTCACCGCTGCCCGCGCGCTGGGTGCCTCCGGCGGGCGCATCATCAAGAAGCACCTGCTGACCAACTGCATGGGCACCCTGATCGTCACCACCACCCTGCAGATCCCGTCCTCCATCTTCACCGAGAGCTATCTGAGCTTCCTCGGCCTCGGCGTTGCAGCCCCCATGCCGTCCCTCGGCTCGCTGGCAACTGACGCCGTCAAGGGCATGAACACCTACCCGGTGCTGCTGATCGCCCCCGCGCTGATGATCAGCATCATGATCCTGGTTTTCAACCTGTTCGGCGACGGTCTGCGCGATGCGTTTGACCCGAAGCTCAAGAGCTAAAGAGGGAAGGAGGAGCAACATGAGCGAAAAAATTCTTGAAATCAAGGACGAACGCCTGTCCTTCTTCACCCCCGCGGGCGAGGTCAAGGCGCTGAACGGCGTGTCCTTCAGCATGAACCAGGGCGACGTGCTGGGCATCGTCGGCGAGTCCGGCTCCGGCAAGTCTGTCACGGCCTACTCCATCATGGGCCTGACCGCCTACCCCGGACGTCTGGTCGGCGGCACGGTGTGGTTCAACGGCCACCAGATCGACAAAATGACCGAGAAGGAGTTCCGCAAAATTCGCGGCAACGAGGTCTCCATCATCTTCCAGGACCCCATGACGAGCCTGAACCCGG
>ENA-ORRU01000208-ORRU01000208.1-human-gut-metagenome-genome-assembly--contig:-NODE-208-length-47777-cov-6.612338_pt1 | contig 47777 bp, 50 predicted proteins | sample MGYA00242184_ERZ509151 | MGnify/ENA primary metagenome ERZ509151 (study PRJEB26280, sample SAMEA2338667) | human gut metagenome | biome: human gut; feature: human-associated habitat; material: faeces... | reverse complement strand
TAGAAAATAAACCAATATTCATATCTCTCTCCTAAAAATAATAATAAACAAAAAGAAGCCATTCTAGACACCAACACTAGAATGGTTTCTTTGTTACTAAACTTGTAGAATAGTACTTTTTTCGTTACAATACAACTATGCCAAGAATTCAAAATGACTGTATAAATACAATCGAAATTAAAAAAAGTAAATTTATTACCTATCTTCATAGAACGCAAGATGAACAAGAGGCCAAGGATTTTTTAAAAGCTATAAAAAAAGAACATCCCAATGCCAATCATCATTGTACAGCTATGATCATTGGAAACATTATGCGATCTAACGACGATGGTGAGCCAAGCCAAACCGCTGGACATCCCATGTTAGACGTTTTAATGCATAATGATATGCAAGATATTCTAGCCGTTGTAGTACGCTATTTTGGTGGAATCAAACTTGGAACTGGCGGTCTTGTAAGAGCCTATAGTTCAAGTGTTTCTGAAGCTTTAAAAGCGGCAACCCTAACAACGGTTACAACCCTTCAAGAATATCAAATTCATTTTTCTTATGATTTGATTGGAAAGGTTGATCATTACTTTAGAACACAAAATATTGAAGTCATTGAACAACAATATGAAGAAGATGTAGTCTATCATTTCCTTATTCAAGAAGATATTTCTAAAGATTTAATGGAACTTACAAACGGAAAGATACAAATTCAATATATACAAGATATAGAAACCGAATGCGTAATTTAATTTACGCACAATGAATATGATATACTTTAGAAAAGCGAGGTACATTTATGGATAGTATTCTTACCCTTATAGCATTTTTCGTAGTCATCTTTATTTTTTGGACGTTAGCAAGTTGGCTACTTCCATTTATTTTACCAATCATCATTGTCTTCTGGATCATTTCCCTATTCACACAAAGAAGACATGTACATGTTCACACTTACAATAGTACACAAAACCAAAACGAACAACCAAAATCAGCGCCAAAACATGGAGCTATTGATGTTGAATATACGGAACATGAAGATGATGGAGATGAACAATGATTTGTCACAACAGTGTTGGTTATGATGCACAAATCAAAGACTTGTTGATTAAATCTGCCTTCAATATGAATGAAAAAGAAGTTGATGTCTGGATGAAATATCAATATAATCCACAACACATGTTCTGCTTCTGGCAAGATGATAAGATTACTTCTTGTCTTCAAGTCACAAAAAGAACGATGATGTTTTTGGATCGACAAATACGTGTATCTGTGATTGGTATGGCTGCAACTTTACCTGATTATAGACAAAGAAAACAATTTTCTAACTTATTAGATGCCGCCATTTCACAAGCTACCTACAACGATTTATTAACCATCACATATACAAATATGCCAAAATTATTTGAAGCCAAAAGCTTTCAGCACATTTCAAACACAAAAGAATATTGGATTGGAGCTCCACTATGCAGAAGTGGAAACCCATTCCACATCAAACAAAAAGCAGAGAATTTATACCCATTATATTTCCAATTTATGCAATATTTTGATGGCAGTATTCTATTAAGTGAAGATGAATTTGACCAACTTATTCAATACCATCAAAATTTAGGAAAATCCATTGTCACAATCACAAATGAAGATAAACAACCAAAAGGATTTGCGATATATTCCACAAAAGATAAACAAGCCCACGTCGAAACCTTGATTTATTTCGACTCTCAAGCTATTCAAGATCTTTTAAGCTATATATCCATAAACAATGAAGTAACATCCATTCTAATCAGTGAAAGTGAAAGATTCGATAAATTATTTCCTTTACACTTTCCAAGAATGGATAAAAAATTAATGGTCAGATTAAACAATTATAAATTATTTGATAAATTCTCTAACACCAATATCAGAAACGCAAAAACAGCTTATGAACTATTAGAAAAGCCTACATGGAACCACTTCCAGTAGGCTTTCTTTCTTCTCTTTAAACAAAACACAACCAATATAGTTCATGTCATCAAAAAATTAATTCTGCATATGAATCATTTCTTCTTCAAATATTGGATAGGAAATAAGTACTTCACTATCCAAATTTTCATTAAACATATTTACACCACTGATTTGATGATTATTGTATGTCGTATAATAGTAAATTCCATTTCTTAAGTCGCAACAAGACGTATAAATTGTATATTCATACTTACCTGGTTCTACTTCACAAAGACCTTTTTGTTGCTCGACACTACCAATAATGTGGAAATATTGATTTAAATCATTCTTATCACTAGTCGCATTTGCTCTTGTATAGGCAACACGCACAAATCTAGATCCACTCGATAAGTCTCCAGGAAGTCCCATAGCTCCAAACCCACGTGAATAGGCAGTTAAATCCAAGCCAAAATTATTTTCAGGTTGTTTATTTGATAAATACATATAATCATTCAAACGAAATAACTGCATAGGAAATGGCGGATTGTTTGTCAAAACATGCGTAGGATTATCATATACATGCATACCATCTTCCATACACTCAACGACAATGCTTTCATTTTCATCACTAATCATATAGTGTAATTCAGCTACTGGAAAGTGTTCATTAAATGGTGTGGCACAAACATTTGTATTTTCTAATACGACTCTTGCCTCTTTGACACTTGCACATTGTGATAAGATCCAAGGAATAAATTCAAAGGCAGCCACATTATTTTTACCTTCTTTTACTTCATAAAACTTTGCGTTTCCAACAAAGTTTAATCCAGCCATTCCCAAGCCTTTCTCATTCATGGCATCATAATATAATGGATACTCTTCAAATACATGGGCCATTCCAATCAGAGCATAATGACTTTCATGTTGATCTAAATGTCTAAAATGAAAATCATAATTGCGTGGCGTAACAGCTACTTGTTCTCCATATGAAAATTCATAATCTAAATTCCTTCCAAAAAACTGATTAAAGCTTAATGCGGTACACATTAAAATCATCTCCTTCTACTTAGTAGCTTAACACAAACTACAAAAAGATTACACACATAATAATGTACAAATCAAAATATGTGTTCATTGCGTTAAGTACCAAAAAAATATATATTTTAAGTATCATAAGAAATGCCTTATCTTATGATTAACCCTTTGGAAAATTATTCAACCCTATAAACTCAAGATACATTTTTATCTTAATAATTTTCCTCTCCCTAAAGCAATGTCAAGCCCGGACATTGCTTTTTATTTTACCTAAAAGAAAAAAGCCATAAGTTTCCCTATGACTTAAAACGCAAATACAATTCCTACAACTGCACTAGCTACAATAAACCAGATTGGATGTAATTTGGGTTTATACTTACTCAATGCCAACAATATGAATAGGCAAATAAACTGCTTCCAATGAAATGTGGAGAAAGTATAATCACCAAATAAAGTTGTCACCAAAATATCAATGGTAGCCACGGCAATAAAGGCAACAACAGCAGGTTTTAATCCGGCAAAGATTTGTTGAACAAGCTTCGCCTCTTTAAATTTCTCTAAGAAATTGGCAATGATACAAATAATAATCAGACTTGGTAAGACCAAACCAAGTGTTACCACAATCGAACCTAATACACCATATTGACTAAAGCCTACGTAACTAGCCATATTGACGCCCATAGGACCTGGTGTAGATTCACTAACCGCAATCATTGTAGATAGATCACTCATAGTATACCAGCCATAACGAACGCCAATCTCTCTTAAGAAAGGAATGGTCGCAAGACCTCCTCCTACCGCAAATAGTCCAGTCTTGAAAAATTCTAAAAACATGAGTAACAATTTAGTCATTTTTCTTTAACCATCCTATTCTAGAGAAAACAACACCCGCAATACCAGCACCAATCACAAGTAACACCGTAGAAACTTTAGTAAACATCGCAAAAATAAGAGCCACCGCAAAAATCAAGAAACCAATCTTATTTTTAATATTACCCTTACCTAGTTTCAATACCGCATTAATCATCAACATACATACAGCTACACGAATTCCATTTAGAGCATGTTGCACGATAGCTAAACTTGAAAAGTTTGTGATCAAACCTGCAATTATGCTAATAATGATAATAGATGGAGTAACTACACCTAAAGTAGCGGCAATCGCTCCTGGAATACCGGCTTGATAGTATCCAATGAAAGTCGATGTATTGACCGCAATAACGCCAGGTGTACATTGACCAATCGCATAATAGTCCATGACTTCATCTTCTGTAGCCCAATGATACTTTTCAATCACTTCCTTTTGAATCATTGGCAACATGGCATATCCACCACCAAAAGTAAATAGACCCATCTTAAACCAAGAAACATATAATTGAATAAGTTTCTTCATTTTACTCTCCTTTTAATACAAATTTTTCAATAACTTCACAAACAGCACCTTCTTCACAAGTAGCCGTTGTGATATAGTCACAATCTGGTTTAATACCAGGTGCAGCATTTTGTACTCCAACACCTAAACCAGCATCTTTGATCATAGATAAATCGTTATAGTTATCCCCAATCGCAATCGTATCCTGAATATCAATATGTAATAGATCGGCTAGTTTTTTTAATCCAGCCCCCTTATTTACACCCTTATGATTAAATTCAATATAACGATTACTTGAATAAGAAACATCCATATCATACGTAATATCCTTTAGATCACGATCAATACTTTGAAGATACTCAAAATCTGTATTTGTATATAATACTTTTACAATTTCTTGCCCCTTTAAAAAATCAAGATTCTGATCAAATACCTCAATCATTTCCTGACGATTCTGCACATATTTTTTTTCATCTTCCGTTAAGTTATATGCATATACCGCATCACGCGTATATACATGAATGACTACATCATAATTCAATCCGCGCTTATATAACTCTTCAGCTTTTTCAAAAGAAATACCTTCAAAATGTAAAAGTCGATTGTCCTTATTTTCAGTGATAGCGCCCCCATTATATGAAATCACATATTGGTTCGCTTCATCGAAAAGGTCCAATTCCTTTAATGTACCCTGAACTGTGTTATAACCTCTTCCTGTAGCTAGTACAAATTTAACACCTAAATCTTTCAACTTCTTAATAGCCTCAATATCTCTAGAATCAATTGTTCGATCGGGTTTAATCAAAGTTTCATCTAAATCACACGCAATTAACTTATACATAAGTAAACATCCTCCCTTAGATATGAAAAAATTATAAAACATCTTCTTTCAAAAAAAAAGTAGCATTAAAGCTACTTATAATACAGAACCAATCACATGAACAATAAAGGCTAAAATCCATGCAAGTACACATTGCCATGCAACTACACCAATTGCCCATCTTGCACCAAGTTCTCGTTTAATAGATGCGATAGCCGCAACACATGGTGAATAAATCAAGCAGAATACAAGTAACGATGCAGCTGATAGTGTAGTTAATGCACTATGTACACCACCTACAAATAATACTTGTAGTGTAGAAACAACACTTTCCTTAGCCATAAATCCACTGATTAAGGACGTCACAATACGCCAATCTTGAAGTCCTAATGGCGCAAATACAGGAGCAATCCATCCGGCAATCATTGCCAAAATACTTTGACTCGAATTTTTGACCATATCGAATTGTAAATTAAAGCTTTGTAGGAACCACACAAGTACAGTTGCCACAAAAATAACCGTAAAGGCTTTTTGTAAAAAATCCTTTGCCTTTTCCCACAACAATTGACTCACATTCTTTAATCCAGGCAAACGATAGTTTGGAAGTTCCATCACAAATGGAACAGCTTCTCCTTTAAATAAAGTGTTTTTAAATAAGAATGCGATTAAAACACCTACGACGATACCCAAAACATAAAGTCCTGTCATTACTAGACCACCTTGTTTTGGAAAGAATGCATTCACAAAGAAAGCATAAATTGGTAATTTTGCAGTACAAGACATAAATGGCGTCAATAAAATCGTCATCTTACGATCTCTTTCACTAGGCAAAGTACGTGTTGACATAACGGCTGGTACTGTACATCCAAATCCAATCAATAAAGGAACGATACTTCTTCCTGACAACCCAATCTTTCTTAATAGTTTATCCATAAAGAAGGCTACTCGCGCAATATATCCACTATCTTCCATCATAGATAAAAAGAAGAATAGTGTCACAATGATTGGTAAGAAAGATAATACAGAACCTACACCCGCAAAGATACCATCAATCACTAAACTGTGTACGGCATAGCTTACGTGAGCACTTGTCATCCATGCATCCACTACTTGTGTGATCCAATCAATACCAAGTTCTAACAATCCTTGAAGCCATGCTCCAACTACATTAAATGTTAGATAGAATACAAGTAACATAATTCCAATAAACATAGGAATGGCAGTATATTTACCCGTTAAAACGCGGTCAATTTTTTCACTTCGAACACGCTCTTTACTTTCTTTAGGCTTAACAACCGTTTGTTCACAAACCTTTTCAATAAAAGAAAATCGCATATCGGCAATGGCCGCACTATGATCGAGTCCACGCTCTTTTTCCATTTGAAGCACAATGTGTTCAATCATTTCTTTTTCATTTTCATCTAAGTCCAAACGATCAAGAATCAAATTATCGCCTTCAATAATTTTACTAGCCGCAAAACGCAAAGGAATATCTGTCTTTTTGGCATGATCTTCAATCAAATGACAGATGGAATGTATACAACGGTGAACGGCTCCACCGAAATCATCTTCCCCACAAAAATCTAAACGGCCTGGTCTTTCCTGATATTTCGCAATATGAATCGCATGTTCAATCAATTCATCAACACCTTGGTTTTTAGCTGCAGAAATGGGTATAACTGGTACACCAAGCATAGCCTCCATACCATTGATATCAATCGAGCCTTGATTGTTGGCCACTTCATCCATCATATTAAGTGCAACAACCATCGGAATATTCATTTCTAAAAGTTGCATAGTCAAATACAGGTTTCGCTCAATATTTGTAGCATCTACAATATTAATGATAGCCTTAGGCTTATCATTTAACACAAAATTACGCGATACAATTTCTTCACTCGTATAAGGTGACATCGAATAAATACCCGGTAAATCTGTCACCATCGTATTTGGATACCCTTTAATTGGACCATCCTTTCGATCGACGGTTACACCCGGAAAATTTCCTACATGCTGATTCGATCCCGTGAGTTGGTTAAACAAAGTGGTTTTTCCACAGTTTTGATTTCCTACCAAGGCATATGTCAAACATGTTCCTTCTGGCAAAGGATGTGCATCTGCCTTTACATGATATTTACCATCTTCACCTAAACCAGGGTGAACGGTGTTATTTATATTTTCTGCACTCTCATGCTTTCGTGTTCTCTCATCAATTAATTCAACCAATATTTTTTCAGCTTCATCTAAACGAAGCGACAATTCATAACCATGAATTTGCAGTTCCATTGGATCGCCCATAGGCGCAAACTTTACAACTGTAACCTCAGCTCCAGGTATGACTCCCATATCTAGAAAGTGTTGTCTTAATGCACCCGTTCCTCCAACGGCCTTTATCAATGCACTCTGTCCTATTTTTAGTTCTTTTAACGTCATGCATATCCCTCCCTAATCAGTCTAATTATATCCACATTATTTATGTAGTCAATTATAGTATATTATATTTTTTAACTATTCGTTGACAGAATATGACCACTTGTTTACAATTAAACTGTTCACAAGTAAACATTAGGAGGGCATATGTTGACAATTGAAGAATTTTTACGTTTATCCAATCGATTGCGTGAATATTACGGCAAACAAATCAAAGATCGATTTTCAGAATATACTTTTTCCCCAAATGAAATTTCAATTCTGATTTTACTACAAAACAACACATCCATTACGACAAGCACACAGCTTCGTGTTGTACTCGGTGTTTCAAAAGCTTTGGTTTCTCGAAGCGTAACGAGTTTGCAACAAAAGGGATTGATCACAATGAAGAAAGTTTCAGAAAATAGAAGGATTTCGTATATTGAATTAACGGAAGAAGCGATTCCTGTATTAGAAAAAATATCTATTGAGATTGATAAAATCAATCAAGTTTTATTCAAGGATATTCCCACAAAAGATATTCAATGCATGATTGATACAATGAATAAAATGAATGAAAAAATAGAAGGAGCAAAATAAAATGAGATTTACAACAGCGTCCGAAGTGGATTTAGGACATGAAAAAGTTGGTAAGTTACTCTTTATGTTGGCGGTTCCTGCCATCTTAAGTCAAATTGTTAACTTACTCTATAATGTAGTTGACCGCATGTATATTGGTCACATTCAAAATGTAGGAGCTATTGCCCTAACTGGCGTAGGCGTTTGTTTACCAATTATTATGATAGTATCCGCCTTTGCGTGTTTAGTTGGTATGGGAGGTGCTCCAAGAGCTAGTATATATATGGGTAAACAAGATAATCCAACGGCTGAAAAAATCATGGGAAATTGTTTTATCGCATTGATTGTGATTTCATTAACACTAACTGTATGTTTATTGGTTTTCCAAACCCCATTACTACAATTATTCCAGGCAAGTTCAAAAACAATTGTTTATGCCAAACAATATATGGGTATTTATGCCTTAGGAACCATTTTTGTCCAAATGACACTTGGGATGAATGCCTTTATTTCTTGTCAAGGTTTCTCTAAAACAAGTATGATGACCGTTTTAATTGGTGCTATCTTAAATATTATTTTAGACCCTATTTTTATCTTTGGATTCAATATGGGAGTAAGAGGGGCTGCACTAGCTACCATCATTTCGCAAGCTATCAGTGCAATCTGGGTCATTCGTTTTTTGAGTGGTAAACAGACTGTTCTTAAGTTAAAAAAAGAAAACTTTAAAATCGTACCAAGCCTATTATTTCCTAGTTTAGCTTTAGGTATCGCACCTTTTGTGATGCAGTCAACAGAAAGCTTGATTTCTTTATGTTTCAATATGCAATTATCTAAATTTGGAGGGGACGTTGCGATTGGAAGTATGACCATTCTAACAAGTGTAATGCAGTTTGCGATGATGCCAATTCAAGGTTTGACGCAAGGTGGACAACCCATCATCAGTTATAACTTTGGTGCCAAAAATGGCCAGCGCGTTAAAAAAGGCTTTTTACTTCAAACACTATGTTGTTTCACATACGCAAGTATCATCTGGATTCTAGTGGAATTATTCCCTCAAGTATTTATTTCTATTTTCACAAACGATCCAGACTTAATGGCAATGGCAAGCTGGGCCATTCGTATCTATATGGCATGCGTATTATTGATGGGACTTCAGATTTCTTGCCAACAAACCTTCATTGCGTTTGGAAACGCCAAGATTTCAGTATTTTTAGCTATCTTTAGAAAGATCATTGTCTTAATTCCATTGATTTTTATCTTACCAAACATCTTATCCAATCATATCTTTGCGGTATTTGTTGCAGAACCTATCGCAGATTTTATTGCGGTAAGCACAACAGTAACGTTATTTATTAAAAATTTTAAAAAGACATTAGCACAAATGAGTTATGAATGATCATAACTCATTTTTATAATATTCAATAATTCTTCTTTCCTATTCTTTTTTGGATGATAAAAAGCGTATTTTAAACACATATTCAAAGCTTCTTGAATCTGTTTTCCCCTTAAATTTGTAGCTTCTATAATATCTTTTCCATTCAATGCAAGTTGAGATATACTCATACAGCGATTTCTATTTTGGATGTAATACACATAGAAAAGTTCTACGTCTTTAGCTGATTTTTGTCCCAATTCAGAATGGGCCATCGCATCACAATAGCGAATTTGAAGTAAGTTCAATAAGTGTACTTCATCCAAATGATATGTAACGCGATACTTATAAATACAGTCTAAATCACAAGTAAATTTATCATCATGATGTAAGACATAGAATGGAATCCACTTTCTTTGTTCATTTGTAAGTTTAAAACGTCGACAAAGCTCTTTCGATAATTCACTTCCTACCTTCGCATGATGCTTAAAATGATCCTTTCCATTCGAATCCGTTGTTTTTACTTGTACTTTGCCTAAATCGTGGAACAATAACGCAAAAGCCAAGGTTTCATCATATGGTTTTAAATAGCACATCGCATCTAAAGTATGATGCAAAACATCCGTATAGTGATAGATTGAATTTTGACTACACCTCAATGCCAAATCCAACTCATTAAATACGGGGTTTAAAAGAAGTGTCATGTCTTGCAATACTTGCGGATTTGTTTCCATGATTTCTTTTAATTCATGCACAATTCTTTCTATCGATACATATTGAATCAAAGATGCATTTGTATCGATGGATTTTTTTACTGTTTCATCCATAGAAAAGCCAAGTTTTGCACAAAAACGATAAGCACGCAACATTCTTAGAGCATCTTCATTAAATCTTCGATCTGGATTACCCACACATCGAATGACTTTCGCTTTAAGATCAAATTGTCCTTGATACGGATCAATCAAACCACGACTTGGATGATAAGCCATCGCATTCACAGTAAAATCACGTCTTGATAAATCTTCTTCAATTGTAGAAACATATTTCACACTGTCTGGATGACGATGATCCTTGTATTCACTCTCTAAACGAAAAGTTGTGATTTCAACGGGTGAATTCGATAAAACCGTTACCGTTCCATGCTTGAGTCCTGTTCCGATACTTCGATCAAATAGATTTAATATCACTTCGGGTTTGGCACTTGTACAAATATCATAATCATGAATTGGGCGATCTAGTAAATAATCACGAACACATCCACCTACCACATACGCTTCATATCCAATATCATTTATTTTTTGAATGATTTCTAATATATATTCAGGTAATTTCATACTTCTATTATATAAGAAAAAGGTGCTAAATTGCACCTAATTACTTTGTAACCTTTACATATGTTGGAATTGTATCCGCCATGATTCTCTTAGCAATTTCCATACTTCCAAACATGAATTCAAAACCTTTTCCATAACTTGCAGGCGTACAGAAGTTTCCTAGATCTTGTAGTGTCTGCTTATCATCATTGATCATATCCACAACTAAGAACCAATGGCTAGGCTGATCTTTGACCATTCTTTCTTTCAAATAAATAGAAAGAATATCTGGATGAGAGTCACCAAATTCGCAAATAGCTCTTTGAAGTTCTGTTACACTTGAAATAGGATCACGAAGCTTTAAACTATCTCCTTTATGAATTGGATTTTCACTCACTTGTGAACCACGACTTTTATCAAGTTCAACCAATAAGTTACAGTCTAATAAAACATTGGCTCCAAATGGATCGATCACAATGCCATGAATCTGGTTTAATGCCATCTTCACAAATGGCATATATTGATTATATGTCATAACCAAGGAATGGATTTCACTATCTTGATCCCATTTTTTCAATTGATCCATACTTGAGAAGACGGGAAAGAAACTATCTCCCTTATCATTTTGAATCAAAGACAATTGGAATTGTGTATTTGGTTCAAAGACTAAGACTCCCTTTTCATTGCGAGAAGGATCTTTATCCCATTGTGCTGGAATTAGAAAATCAGTCGAAATAAACGCATCCAACAAATTTCTAAATGCTGAATCTGTTTTTTCTCTATTAAATACAATTAATGTTTCTTGTAGTTTTTCATTTTTAAATTCTTTTACCATAATTATTCCCCTGAAATCGTGCACTCAACAAATGCGATACTTGGACTTACAACCTGGTGATAACTCCAATCTAAATCGTTACCCACACTAATTACGTGTTTCATCATATTTAAGAAATTATTTGCGACGGTAACCAAGGTAACATTCTTATCTCTTTTACCATCCTTTACCCAGAAGCCTGAGCATTGTAGTGAGAAGTTTGTAGAAACAAAATCGAGTCCAGCATGAAGTCCAGCTAAATTCTGTACGACAAAGCCATCCTTAATTTTTGTACATAAATCCTCAAAACTATCATTTCCCGGTACAATGTAACAATTCATTGGTTGTACACTTACGCTAGATGCATAGCCCGATTTAAAACCATTTCCTGTACTCTTTGTATGCATTCGATTGGCACTTCTTGTGTCATGAAGCATCATAACATATTTTCCGTGATCCACCAACGTTTTTGAAGAAGTTGGACATCCCTCATCATCAAAATTGGCAATACTTAAACAATCTGTATTCTTTGGATCATCAACAATTGTGATTTGTTCAGAGAAAATTTGTTCATTAAACTTATCTTTTAAAGGTGAAATTCCCTTATACATTAATTCTCCATTAAATAAACCAGTAAAGGCGGCAAATAAAGATGTCATCGCATCCTTTTCAAAGATAACTGGACATGTACAGCTTGAAATTGGTGTAGCTTTTAATTTATTTAAATCCTTGTCGCAAACACGGCATACAAACGAATCAAGATCATATTGTTCAAAGTCATATACAACTTCAACTAAACTAGCATCCTTGACTTCTTCCCCTTCTTTAACGACAACACTGGCAACAATGTATTGCATTTCATCCGCATCTTGCACGTCCATACCTAAGCTATTCACAATACTGCGGCTTCCACTGCCTTGGCTATAGCCTAAATATCCAACTTGAATGACACGTGGATCATAGGCTAAAATCTTAGCTTCTAAGCTTTGAAGAATATCCTTCACATATTCTGTACTAGCCATATTCCAAGTCACATCTTTTTTTACATAATCAATGGATTCAGGTTTTCTTAATGAATCAGTTTCTTCATTTGAAATAATATGAGCTTGTTCAACCAGTGATTTTAAAACAGTTTCACACATAGAATCATCTATTTCTTCCAAGGCCATATTGGCCATTTTTCCATCTACAATTCCACGAATACTTGTACCTGTCACTTTACTGGATACTAAAGTGTCCATTTGTCCTTGAAACCAAGTCATTTCTTTTTCAACCGTTGTAGATTGATAGATTTCAAATTCTTGAATACCCAGGCCAAGTGCTTTTTCAATCCATCCTTGTTTATTCATTGGCCGTACCTCCTACTGTAATTTGTGAAACGCGAATGGCCGGTTGACCTACATCTGTAGGAATTGAACCCGAACTAGCTCCACACATACCTTGTCCACGCTCTAAGTTTTTGCCAACGCGATCAATATTAAATAGGATGTCTGCACCATTACCAATCAAAGAAGCCCCTTTTACTGGATACGAAATCTTGCCATCTTCAATTAAATAACCTTCTAATACGGCAAAGTTAAATTCTCCGGTTTGTGGATTTACACTTCCACCACCCATTTTCTTTGCGTATAGTCCTCGCTTGATTCCTTCAAACATTTCGTCAAAATCATCATTTCCAGCCGCAATATATGTATTTGTCATACGCGAAGTTGTTTCAAATTTATAAGACTGACGGCGTGAACTTGAAGTCGATTCCAGTCCCATTCTTCGACCATTCAAGCGGTCTATCATATAACTCTTTAAAATACCATTCTCAATTAATACACGTTTTTGTTGGGGATTTCCCTCATCGTCTACATTTTGTGAGCCCCATGCATTTGGAATTGTGCCATCATCAATAGCTGTAACTTTATCACTTGCGACTTTTTGACCTAATTTATTACAGAATACACTCTGGTTTTTACTGACTGAACTTGCTTCTAGGGCATGTCCACAAGCTTCGTGGAAAATAACACCGCCAAAGCCATTATCAATAATGACTGGCATTTTTCCCGATGGGCAATCTTTCGCTTCTAATAATACTAAGGCAATACGGCTTGCTTCTTGTCCAATAGATTCTGGAGTTCTTTCTTCAAAGAATTCTAAACCTTTACTTGCACCTGGTGCTTCATAGCCAGATTGTAAGTTTTGACCATCTTGAGCAAAAGAGGATACAGACATACGACAACGAATCCTTGTATCGTGTACGAGTCTTCCTTCACTATTTGAAATCTGTACATTCTGGCATACACTTGCCAACCCTACAGATACTTTTTGAATCTTATCCGAATACGCCTTTGCCGCATCACTTGCACGTACCATTAAGGCAACTTTCGTTTCTAATGAAGCTTTGACAGGATTTTCCTTGATTGGATGACGATTTTCATGAGTTTCTTCAACCAAAGAGATCGATACAGATTTAGATTCTATGCCAAATCCACCACGCAAATCATCCACTAAGGCATTTAATGATTCTTCACTTGTTTCATTTGTGTATCCATATACAGATTGCACACCTTTATATAGACGAATTCCAATACCAGCACGAATCAATACGTTTGTATCTTCTAATTTTCCATTTAACATGGATAAAGATTCGGTTGTACCTTCTTCTTCAAAGATTTCGGCAAAATCACAAGAGGAAGCCATGCAACGTTCTAATAATTTTTCTAATTGTTCCTTCTTTAACATATTTATCCCTCAATGCAATCTACAAATCGTTTTGTGATTAATTGAGGACGAGTAATAATAGATCCTACTACAACACTAAAGCATCCAAGTTCTAATACACGGCGTGCCTTTTCTGGTGTATCAATATTTCCTTCGGCAATCATTGGTACGTTAGATTGTTCTAAATATTTACGCATTAACTCAAAATCATTCGTTTCAACTTTATCGCCCTTACTTTCTTCTGTATATCCAACTAATGTTGTTCCTACAAAATCAAAGCCTAATTGGGCTGCATGAAGACACTCTTCTAATGTAGAGCAGTCTGCCATTAATTTTTGTTCTGGATACTTAGCACGAATATCAGCATACAATTCATCTAAAGTTCTTCCATCTGGACGAACACGACAAGTAGCATCTAAGGCAACGATTTCTGGATGTGCCCCTTCTATCAATTCATCGATTTCTTTCATTGTAGGTGTAATAAATACTGGACAGTCCCCATATACTCGTTTAATAATTCCAATAACTGGTAAATCAACTTCTTTTTGAATTTCATTAATATCCTCTACAGTATTAGCACGAATACCTTTTGCGCCTCCCCATTTAGCCGCTCTAGCCATGCGTCCCATAATAAAAGATGAATGTAAAGGTTCATCTGGAAGTGCCTGACAAGATACGATTAAGTGTCCTTTTACTGATTCAATGTTACTCATGATTTAAATCTCCTTTTTCTTACTTAGATATATAGGTAATTATACTACGTATATAGGTTGAAAAACATGAATTTAAAAAAAATTAAAAAAATTTAAAAAAAGTGCTTGCAATCATTTTAAAGTGATGGTATATTTAATGGGCACTGAGCGAGACACAAAAGCTCAGTTGAAATAAATGCGCCCATAGCTCAACTGGATAGAGCGTTTGACTACGGATCAAAAGGTTGTGGGTTCGATTCCTGCTGGGCGCGCCATTTATTTTTTTTCTAAAAATATCGGGATGTAGCACAGCTTGGTAGTGCACTTGATTTGGGATCAAGGGGTCGCAGGTTCAAATCCTGTCATCCCGACCATTATTTTATTTAATTCGGCTGGGTAGCTTAGTTGGCTAGAGCATCCGGTTCATACCCGGAAGGTCGTGAGTTCGAGTCTCACTCCAGCCACCAACGAGTTTAACTTGGACCCTTAGCTCAGTTGGTCAGAGCATCCGGCTCATAACCGGCGGGTCGTAGGTTCGAGTCCTACAGGGTCCACCAATTATACATAAGCAGAAGTACCCAAGTGGCTGAAGGGTCCGGTCTTGAAAACCGGTAGGTCGTGCGAGCGGCGCCTGGGTTCGAATCCCAGCTTCTGCGCCATCTTAATTAATTCACATCGCGGGATAGAGCAGTCTGGTAGCTCGTCGGGCTCATAACCCGGAGGTCGTTGGTTCAAATCCTTCTCCCGCAACCATGTGGTCTCATAGCTCAGTTGGTAGAGCAAAGGACTGAAAATCCTTGTGTCGTTGGTTCGATTCCGACTGAGACCACCATTTGTCAAAGATTGCACCTAGCATTTGCCAGGTGCTTTTTTTATGCCTTATTTAAAGCATATTCTCACATTATGGTTATATTCATCATCATTAATAGGAATGAATTTCTTCACTCTTTTAGATAAAAGTTACAAAAAAATCGCAAAATATTTTCAAAGCATATTAAAAACGGATAGTAAATTATCCGCTTTTTTTATCGATTTCGATTGTTTTTATTTCCCTCTAAATCCACCTTTAAATCAAGTGGTATGCTGAATGAGATATAAAACGATTATTATGATAACCACGAGAATCCCTACGACCAATTTGTATTTAGCATAGTCTTTCATTCCTTTGTTCACATCATTTAATTTTCGATTATCTTCATTCAATTTATCAATCATCTTTCTTTGTTCGTCTGTCATATACCACACCTCCTCTATTCACTATCATAACAACATCAACCAAAGCAACCTGATCACGATCTAATAAACATGGTCTAGCAACATCTGTCATACGACTTGTTTATTAAAATCATAACTTTCTAAGTTTTAATGTTCTTTTAATCACAATCAACATAATACAGATACCAATAAGTGCTTAGATTATCAGCGGTGTAACACTATAATCATAAAAAGCAAAATTACAAATGCTAAACAAAATCAAGACCAATAACTTTATATATCCATAGATTGCATTTTCATAATTAAATTGCCAAATATAAAATATTGATATTTTGGTATAAGCAATATGTTTTTTACAGAAATCGAAAAATAAACAATTAATAATAAATATTGTCGATACAAGAAACAAAAATTTAGTGTAATCGTGACATCTTAACAAATCAATTGAAAGTATAATGAAATCTATTATCAAAAATAACATTGTATATCTGTTTAGTCTTTCCGATAAATTTTCGCATCTCATCTTTAGAACATCCTCCTATAATCTGATTTAGTATTTCATTTTAAATATGGATTCTTTTGCATATATTGGAATAACATGCATGTACAGTAACAAGTAAGCAAAATAACTAATTACTATTTTCATATATTTTGTTCTTTTCAAGGATAGCGCTATCTTCAAGTACAAAATAGCATTAATTGTTATTTTTAGCAATAGTTATTTTTATTTTTAATTGTTGCGACAATTAAAAATAGAGGCTAAAATATTCATGGGTGAAAAACATATATGAAAAAAATATCAAAAAGAGAAAATCAAATTATGATTGCTTTGTGGAATTCTTCTGTTCCTTTGTCTGCTAGTGCTTTAAAGAAGAATTTAGATGAAGATGTTAGTATATATACAATTCAACAAGTCCTTCAGAAATTGCTTAAAAAAGATTATATAAAAGTAGATAGAATCGTTCAGCATGAAAAAGCTCTAATGCGAGAATATGTGCCTGTAATTTCTCAAGTTGAATATATTACAAGTTTTGTAAATCAAAAAACATCTTTTGAATTAGCTTCAAATTTCATAAAAGAAACCGACAATTTAGATGCCATTATCGAATTAGAAAAACTTATAAATATCAAATTAAAAGAAAAGGGAATAAAGTAAATGCAGTTAACCCTTTCATCGTTATTTATTACAATCGTTTTTACTGCCATTCTGATTCTTATTTTTAATGCATTACTAACATGCAAAAAAAGTTATATATTTTTTAGAACTGATTTTCTTTCTGTCCTAGCTATAATTATAGTTTTACGTCTATTATTTCCTATTGAATTTAAATTTACGCAATCAATAGCAGCTGCACCGATTATGAATCCGTTTTATAACATAATGCATTATAAATTTCATTCATTTGAGATTTATAATTTACTTCTTCTTATATGGGTTATAGGAATTATTATCAAATCCATTGAATATATCTTTTCAATATCTCAGTCAAACAAAAATTATAAACTACTCATTTCTAATTCAGTCAAATTAGAAACCAATGATTTAGATGCAGAATTAGATATTTTTCCTATTTTTAGCAGTAAATTTTTATATGTTCCTACAGTATTTACCACAAAAAAGAGTATATTTCTTCCTACGACTTTATACACTAAAAGCGAACTGAATAATATTTTACGACATGAAATCAGTCATATTCAACATCATGACGGTTTAATAAAACATATTATAAATTTTGTTGTGATCCTATACTGGTGGAATCCATTTGTATATATATTTAGAAATCAAATCCATTTACTTTTAGAGATGTGTGCTGATTATAAAAGCACAAAAAATTTCAATGAGAAAGAAAACAATCAATACATTAGAGACTTAATAAACATACAAAAAAAGACTACTATTTATAATCAAGCGCACAAATATAGTAATTCGAATATTATTGATGAAAGTATAAAAGTTCTTGAATATAGGATAAACTATATGATAGAGAACAAATACAAGAAAAAGACCAACAAATTACTATTGGCCACATTGATTTTGTTTCCCTTTCTGACAAACTCTATCATATTAGAGCCTTCTTTCCCTGCTCCTGACGAACATGAGTTATTATCAGAAAAAGATTTAAAAAATGGATATATAACAGTGAATAAAGATGGTACTTATACATTTCATGTCGGTAAATTTAAAGGTATTATCAACAATCCAAAATCTAAAGAATTTAAAGACATTCCAATCATAAAAGGAGAATAATCTTTCATTGTCACAAAATCATTTTTAAAAACTTTTAAAACTTATTCAAAAAGCAAAACAAGTACCCCTATAAAGAGTGATACTTGTTTTTTTAATCCACTACTAACAGTTCATAAGTATTTGTAAGAGTAAATAATTGATAGTGTACTTTTACAGTTACTAGTTGAACCTCATTTACGTAATCATACTCATGAATCACCTTATTATCAACTATATTTTCAGTATGATAAAACTCAATAAGTGTTTCCTCTAACTTAGTTCCAACCATTTCTATTCAAACCACAATGTTCTACATAAATAGTCAATTTTTTTATTCCTACTAACCGATGGTACATTTGTTTGGATTATTTCAGTCATTTTTATTATTGTGTTTATTCCATAATTTAGTTTTAAAGTTTTCAACATTTCTAATTTCAAATCTTATTGGGTCAGTTATCGGGTCAGTTATTGGGTCACTTATGGAGTCATTTGAAAGAGTTTCGAAATAAAAATTGTCTATAGACTTAAACTCAGGTTTAACATCAGATACATTAAATATTCCAATTGGACTAGTGACAGCGATTAGCATTGCATCCACTAAAAAGCATGCTATAATTCAAGTGGGCAAACGGATAACAAGCCCACACGAGTAAAAGGGTGGTTCGGACTAGACCACCATTTGTCAAAGATTGCACCTAGCATTTTCTAGGTGCTTTTTTTACGTATATCTTATATATAAACAGCAATCCAATCGCCCACTTAAACCAAAGTTGCAAAAGAGTATCACCGCAACAAGTGATACTCTTTTATTGAGAGAATTTAAATTTATACAATCAATAATTATTGGATCAAAGCTAATGTGCATCAAGAAAATCATTTTTGAATTTGTGCCACCATAATGATTGTTTTTATAGTTTCTAATATATAGTAATAAAATCATTACTACTAGAACAATACCACAGATGGCATACATTGTAGTTGAATTTAAATTATAGAATAAATAATAGATTACTGTTCCAACAATAATTAATAATCCTATGATCACTAAAAATGCATCCACATATTTTTTCACTTCAGACCTATTCAGCTTCTTACTCATTGTCAACATACTATGATTATGATTATTCGCTTTTGTCTGTAACACTGAGTTTTGCTCTTTTACATCATCCAATTGAATTATCAATTGCTTATTCCAATCATTCTACTAATTCCCAAGTTTCCATCATAGCTTCCCACTTTCTGCATTCATATAATATTTTGACTGCATATTGAATAATTTCCAATATACAGAATGTGCCTTCATTAATTCATAATGACTACCCATTTCTTCAATACTTCCATTCTTAAAAACAATAATGTTATCACAAAACCTTGTCGATGCCATTCTATGTGAAATAAAAATAGCCAACTTATTTTTTGATAATTCATTAAATTGTTCATAAATCTCCGACTCCGATTTTGGATCCAATGCAGCCGTTGGCTCATCCAATATGATTATTGATGTATCTTTATAGATAGCTCGACTAATCGCAATTTTTTGAGCAACTCCGCCTGAAGGTTCAAAACCATCTGAATCAAAATCCTTGTGTACACGTACATTCAAGCCTTTCTTGTATTTCTTTACAAATGCAGAAATTCCCAAAGAATCAAATATATCCTGAATTCGATTTTCATCACTTTTTCGCGATAAACTCACGTTTTCCTTAAGTGACATTGAAAATAATTGGAAATCCTGGAATACAGTTGAAATGAATTTTACATATTGAACATAATCATACTCTTTAATATCCACCCCATTTAATAATATCATTCCCTCAGTTGGATCATACAATCGACAAATTAATTTAATAAACGTAGTCTTACCCGCACCGTTTTCTCCAACCACTGCAATTTTACCTCCAGCCTTCATGAAACAATTGATATCTTTTAAAGCCCATTTATCGCTACCGCCATATTTAAATCCAACATTTCTAAATTCTAACGATTCAAAATGAGAAGGCATATTACGGTTGACCTTTTCATCATATATATCCATAGGCAAATTCATAAATTTTTCAACAGCTTCAAAATAATAACTATACTGATTTATATCATTCACACTATCGATCACTTCATCCATAGAAGTTGTAAATGTCGCAATCGCATTGATATACAGTGTGAAATTAGCGATGGATATGAATCCTTTTGATACCATAAAAACCATATATACATAAGAAATCATTCTTTGAAAAAAATCCATAAGATGCATAAAGAAATCGGATTTGTCCATAATATACATCTGATTTTTATAAAACTTCCAAAGCTTATGTAAACAACCTTTTAAAAATTCCATCAATACATATTGACCTTGATTCATTCGAATTTCCTTGCCATACTTTACATCCGAAAACACATTCATAAAATAAGACAATTCTCTTTCCTTCGGATTTTTCTCCATTTCCAATTTGGCATACGCCTTCTTAAATCGCATCTGCGCTTTACTATTTAGAAATGCAAGACATAAAAACACAAGCAACACTGCTTTATTCAATGAAGCTATGATCCAAATCACTGTTCCAAAAATCATCACTTTACTAATGATTTCCATCGCTCGATCTAATACAAAACTAAATCCTTGCCCATTCGCATATAAAAATTTTTCCGCATTTTGTTTCAAATTTAAAAACTCTGGATCTTCCAAACACGCATAATCCACTTTAGAAAGTTTTGTATTTAACTCCACCTGAAACTTTTCTAAAATAATACATCGCTTATAGAAAGCCGTATTCTTTAAAAAATCGCTTAAAAACTTCATTAAGAAAATCACAATTGAAAAGATAATGATATATGTAAGTAAATACGAAATTCGATTTTGCCCCATTAGTTCATCCAACAAAACCTTTGGAAAAAACATAATCAATAAAGGTGGGATCGTATTCGTTATTTGATACAAAATCAAACAAACCAAATAGCTTTTTTGTACATTCCACGCATACTTCCAAAGAAATGTTAAGCTTTTAAACATACGTATCACCTTCTTTATAAGAGATTCTAGCATAAATGTAATTCTTTTCAATAATAAATGTATGTTTTTTCATTTAATTATTTATAATTTCATATTGTTTCATTTTATTTATAATATATCATTTTACAAAAAAAAGTTGTTTTATCATTAACATTATTAGAACTTCCAAAAAATATATTATGACAGCTATTCTAACTTTTATAATTCAATTGTTTCATCATGATATATTAAACGCGTACTTTCTTAGCACACCACTTCGAAACTAAATACAAAATCACACTATATAGTCCAATAATTACAATTCCTGCAAAATATCCAAAATAACTAGTACCTAATAGGTTCATTCCAAAATCTCTGTATGACATTGGATTGAATGTATTGATCTTCTGCATGTTTCCTAATGGCGATGCCAAAGAACAAAGACCCAAGACAACTAAAAATACAAGCAAAGATAAGTATTTGTTTTTCATAAGTTTAGATAATACAGTTATGAGTAGGACATAAAATGTTGTGGACATCACAATTCCAAATGCTACAAATAGTGTACATTGCCACAATGGCATCAATTCCATTCCTGGCGTTGTAAACTGATTGACACTCATATTCGTTAGTCCACTTGCCACAAGCTCAATATGATCCAATCCTTGTGTATCCCAATAATGAAAGCCAGTAAATCCAGGCTTATAATATAAAACCGGATAGATCAGATTCGATACACCTTTAAAAGGTACAAGAACTATCATATAAACTAAAATAGGCAAGAAAACAACCAATAGAACAAAAAGCACGTCAGAAATCAAATTCCATCTCACATATTTTTTCTTTACTCCAGAAATAGTTAGAATTGTTTTTTCTGTCTTTGCTCGTCTTTCTCTTTGTTGAAACAATAGAAGTCCAACCAGCAAAGGTAAAACTACAGGTAATATATATCGAGCTATTTGTAGTGAAACACTGGATGCATCCACATATGAATATGTTATTGGAGTAAGATCATGTTTTAGCAAGTAGTCAAAGTAACGAGCCTGCTGCATAGAACAAAAATATAAATTAATATCATTTGATTTTTGTACAATTAATTTCTCGTATTGCGACAAATCAGGTAATCCATATTCCTTCCTTAATTCTTCTATAACATCTGCATGTTCAAAATAGGAATCGTTAGGCATGTTAGAAGTCACCATATACCACTGTGCTTCTAACACACTCACCTTTACTTTATATTCACAATATGACTTCCAATTTTTTTCTTTTCCATCCTGCTCACCCTTATCAATGGTCTGACGTATCAAATTTACTTCATCCATAAATTCTTGGTAAAGTTTGGGATCATTCTTTTGTGAAACACTTGCTATACTAATGCCTAGTGATGTTTGATATGGACTTTCCGTAATTGATCTTGTATTCAAAATAAACAACAAAGCAATCTCACAAACGATGAATAGTACGACTAGAATCAGATTTTCTTTTCTTTTTAAATTAGATTTGATATTGAAAAGCACATAAGTCCACATTTATCTCACCAACTCTCTTTTTTTGAAACATTGTAATGAAATCAAACTACAAGACAGAAAATACATCAAGCTTACAATAGCAGCCAGGACAACCTGCTTATAAATAATCAGGTTCACAAAATCAATATGTAAAAATGGAATATACACAAAGAATCTAGAATAGCCTGTTACATTTCCTAAGACAAAGAAAAGTGCATATAGAATTAGATTTACAGCTACAATAAGCCCATTATTTAAACTGAATGTAAATAACAATGCAGATATACCTACCACAAATATACTTTCTATAACTAATAGAATAATACTTTTCACAACAATTTCTTTCACTGTATACATCTGATTAAAGTAAAAGTACGGATAATCACTATTTCCAATTCCAAAAATCAATCCAGAAAGAACGATAATCAAAAGCATCACTATTATCAAAAAAACAGCTACAAACAACGAAAACTTTATCTTATTCAAAAGTATTTTTTGCTTTGAAATTCTTGAAACATATAAGTTTTTACAAAACCCACTTTCCATTTCCAATCCGAATATATCGCATAATAATATGCATAGGATCAACATGACAACTAAATACAGTTTTTGATTAAACAGTTCATTGAATATATTAAAAGTATTAGGTTCATATGGACTATTCAACATTTCAATATGATTCTTCTTTAGATATTTCAACTGCTTTGTTTCATTCTGCAAAGTTTGAACATCTCTTTTCTCAAAATCATTAATGATATACCCCTCATTATTTGCCTGTAACATCAAATGATTCCAGCTCAATTTTGATTCTATAAATTCATCTGTTTTATTTTCACTGTTGTAGTAAAAGTGGATCAGACCACTCGCATTGCGATACACCTTTTTCCAAAATTCAGACTCTTCTTCACTTCCTGCTTCATCCATTCTGTTTTCAGAAATTCGATAGGCCTTTTGGTAGATTTTGATTTGAGATTCATTATAGTGTTTATCCATATATACGTTATAACCAATAAAACAAATAAGAAAGAATACTAGAAATCCAAATACACCGACATTTCGTTTATTAAAGATAAACTTTTTAAGTTCGTACATCATAATGATGCCTCTTGAATAAACTCGTTGTATACATCTTCTAATGTTTTGTGTATTTGAGTAATATTCTTCACTTGAACCCTTTGCTTTTCTAAATTTGAAAGTACTTCCATAACAGAATTTACTTCTAATTTATAGGTGTTTCCTGTTTGTTCTATGATTTGCAAGTCTGATTGATCTGGTATTTTTCTATCCGTTTCTAATACATATACATTTTCTTTTTCTTCCATGGAAATCTCTTTGATTTTCCCAAAATGAATACCTATAATTCGATCTGCCATTTTTTCAATTTCACCTAACTGATGACTTGAAATTAGTAAAGCTACATTCTTTTCCTTGGCCAAGCGTATCAATTCTTCACGTAAGCCTTGAATCCCTGTAGCATCCAATCCATTCATTGGTTCATCTAGTAACAATACTTTAGGTTCTTTCATTAAAGCCACAGCTAAACCTGTTCTTTGTTTCATGCCCATGGAATATTGGGATACTGCCTTAGTTTTCAGCTGAGAACCGATCTGAGTAGACTCCATCATTTCATGTAGTTTTTCTTTTGAAGCATGATTTAAAGTGGCCATTAATTCCAGATTTTCTTTACCTGTCATATTTTCAAATAATCCAGGACCTTCAATCATGCATGATACATATGATAATGCTTTTTCCCTTTGTTTAACTACATCTTCTTCGCAAATAGAAATAGTTCCTTCGTCCATATTTATCAAATTACACATACATTTCATTAATGTGCTTTTCCCTGCACCATTTTGTCCAACAAAGCCAACTATTTCACCAGGTTTCATACTAAAAGAAACATGATTTAATACAATTTTATCTTTGAAACTCTTAACTACATTTTTCACCTCAACTACATTTTTCATCTTTCTCATCCAACTTTCTTTTTTAGTAACAGCACATAATACACGACAAAATAACTAGTAACTATGTATATTTATAGATTGACTGTAACTATTTTACATAGTAATGTAAGCATAAGATATTTTTACTGTAATCTTTTACATATTATATATCACCTGTCGTTTATTTATTCAATAACTTTTTTTATGATTTAACATATCCAAAATAATCTTACATGAAAATAAACTCAGATTGCTCACCGACACTATTCTTGATCATATTAAAAAATCATCTTATACAATTTCAAAAGGTAAATTTTTTTCAAGATGATCATTCAAAAATCGAATAATAAAAAAGAGAGTCATTTCATAAATTGAAGTGGCTCCCTTCGTGGATTGGGTGGCTCCGTCACCATGGAATATTCAGTAATAATTCAATCCATTACTGATTCATAAATAAATGGTAAAAATAATTCTTTTTGCAAAGCAAATCTTCAAATGATCCATGTTCTACAAGTTTGCCATGTGATAAAACCAATATATCATCAAATTCCTGTAGCATTTTCTTATGAATCTTATGCGTTACATAAATAATGGTTTTATCGGTCAATTCTATAATATTACGTTCAATTTTTTCAGTATTAATACTGTCAAGGCTTGATGTAATCTCATCACACAACAATAAATTATGGCAATGTAGTTTTGCCCTTGCGATAGATATTCTTTGGATTTGTCCTCCTGATAAATTGCCTGCATCTTCAGAAACAAATCGATTCAAATCTAAATCTGAAATATTCGCAAATTCCATTGCACTTTTCAAATCTTCTTCAGAAAAATTTTCTCCTAAGCACAAATTTTCTCGAATAGTTCCTGAAAATAAATGTTCTTCTTGCCGAATGATTACCGGTTCTTTGTCAAATGAAATGATTCTTCCTTTTTGAATTGAATAATAACCTAAAATCAATTTTAATAAAGTCGACTTTCCTGATCCACTGTCTCCAACAATCGCATATTTTTTTCCTTTATCAAATCGAAAAGAAAAATCCTTGAATATAGATTCTTTGTTTGGAAATCCGAAACTCACATGTTCAAAACAAACTTTATTTTGATTTTCTGAAATAAGAAGTGTTTTCTCGGTTTCTTTCTTATCAATCATTCTAATCAATCTATCATTAATGCCTTTAATAGCCACGAAATTTCCATAATACGAGGCCATAGTATACAAGCAATCAATAAAATTATTTGAAAGTGTCACCACAGACATAAAGTACGTAGCACTAAAATATCCCTTTGAACTCAATATTGCTAATGATAAAATAAAAAACATTTGTCCAATTACCGCTACGGAATTGGCATATGTTGTATTTAACTGAGTAAAGAAATTAAAGTGGAAACATTTATTCTCATAATTATCAATGTTCTCTTCACCTTTACGAATATAATGTGGTAGAACACGATAATCTTGAATGATATCGAAACATTGAAATAACTCTCTCAATTTTGAATTATATTCTTGGCTTTGTTCAGATAATTGATTAGATGATTTCTTTAATATCTTCGCAAACAGACGTGGAACAGCTATCGTAAATATAGCTATCAAATCCATCATAAAAAAGACAGTCCAGTTTACATGTATTAAATAAAAACAAATACACAAAAACACAACGCATTGAGTAATCATTGACAAAAAAGGAAAGAAATAATTATCATCGACCATTTTTACATCATTTGTAAATAAAGATAAATATGATCCGATCGAGTTCTCATAAAATTCATTATGATTTTGATTAAATATACTACGATAAATATCTTTGGATAAGTCTGCCCTTAATTTCTGTCTATATTTTGCTTTATATCTAGAATTCAAATATGAAAACAAAGCTTGATAAATCATAAAAGCTATGATCAACCATAAGCTCACGGTTATTTTAGATTCATCTTGATTTAAAAAAATGCCAGAAACATTTTCAATAATATAGGCTAAAAATAGGGGTGTTAAACATGTTAATAAATTGATAATCAGCGTGAAGCAAAATAATATTTTATTCTTTTTTATATATCTAATCATAATTGAACCCCTTTTATACTCTCAGTGAATCTTTCTATATATCTAATATTGTAAACATTTTCACTTCTTTTTCAATCACTTTTCATCATTTTCACTACCATACAAATGCATATCAGACAGTCAAAAAAGTATCACCATAAACAAGTGATACTCTTTTATTATGAATATATAAAAAAAGTCATAGGGATTTTGCTTTTAGAAAGCAATAACCTTAAAACACTCATAGTATTTTAAACCCTACAACTTTTAATCTAGCTGGTATCTAATTGCGGATTACCATTTTTAACTATAACCATTCAAATCTATCACGCGATCACATTCTTCAGCTAATTGTATATCATGTGTAACCATTATAATTGTACATCCTTCTTTTTTAAATTCTTTGAGTAGTTTTATAACAATTTGTTTATTTTCTTCATCTAGTGATCCGGTTGGTTCATCAGCTAAAATCAATTCACATGGCTTAACTAATAATCTAGCAAGAGCTATACGTTGTTGTTCTCCCCCAGAACATTCATATATGTATTTTTTTGAATATCCATTTAAGCCAACTTTTTTTAACGCGTCTTCAATGTACTTTTTTACGGTCTTATTATTTTTTTCATTTATCGCCATCTGCAGATTTTCGTATACGGTTTTATTTTCTATTAATGCAAAATTCTGGAACAAATATCCTATTTTTGATTTTAAGAGTAAAGTGGCTTTCTTTGAAAATGGCTTAATTCCTTTTTCTCCAAACAAAATGATTTCTCCTGAATCTGGACTATCTAATAAGCCAATCATATTTAACAATGTTGATTTACCACACCCGGATTTTCCAATTATTGCAACAAACTCATTTTCATATATGGTACAAGAAAATGAATCAAAGATTACTTTCTCTTTAAATTTCTTTTGAATCGAATCTAATTCTACAATTTTCTTCATAACTATCTGGCTCCTTTCAATGAATCTACACATTCAGCATATTCTTTTTTCTTTAACGTGAAAATGGTAAATATCAAATCTATTCCAAGTATTAAAAGGCCAATTTCAAAAGATTCTAATATTCTTTTAGAATATAATGCATAGAAAATAATCACTGATAGATAAAGAAATATATTTATACTTAAGTATAATGAATATCTTTCGTAGAAAGATTTCCCTAAAAGATATTGAATAGACAAATAGTATCTTTTTTCAAACAAGAAAATGACAATCGCTTGAAGTTGGTAAACAAATAAAATTATGCTTATTAAAACGATTAGTATAGTTAATGAAATCAATTCATATGTTTTTTTGTTCTTGACCTGTGCAAAATAAGAATCACTTAAATAAAATTTTACTTTTTTGTCCATATTGTTCTGAATTAAAAATCTTTTAAAATTTGAAACACTTTTTTTTGTATCGATTGGGATAAAATAATTATCAGTTGAAACCCTTGCATTTTCCATCCAATTATGGTCTATAAAAATTACCGGATTTATTTTTTCTAAATCTTTCGTATTTTCTACATAAGGCATATGTCTTACAAACCTAAGATTTGGTTCGATTCGAATTACCTTACAATCTTCATAATTTGAATAATAGCTTATCTGATCTTGATTGAATGAATAATTTTCAGGTATCAGTAAAATAGATTCTTCTATCTGATTAAAATCTAAAGGATTTCCGAATTCATCGCGAATCGTATAATCTTTTAAATAATTATTATTTACAACTATATATGGTATTTCATTTGAAACAGGTATTTCTAAATCACTGTCCATATGATTTTTTAAGAAGTCAATTCGCTTGTTTATATCGAAATCCTCATATATTCCATTATGTTCCTGCATATAATAATACAGTTTATTAACAAGTTCAGATGAATAAAATAAGTCCTCATTTAAAGACACAGATATGCCGTTTGTTATAATTTTATTCGACATTTGACTTTCATTCAAATTCAAAATGTAGAGATAGTGTACTGATTCTATCCAATCCGCGCAGTTTGTTAAGAATACAGGAAATAAAACAAAAATCAGAATTCCTTTCAAGACCAATGATAGAACTGTTTTATTTTCTTGAGTACCATTTTGTTTTATATACTTCACTGATTTGACGGTTATCGTTGAAATTAACAAAATAATTCCTATCATAATTAAACTGAAAAGTAGCTTAATTCCCTCATTGATTAGATAGTATAAGAATAAAGAGGCACATGGTCTATAAGGGCCAACAAATAATGCGAATAAAATAATTTCTAAGAAAAGAAATAGACCATATAAGATTGCGATATGTTTTGTATATAGTGATATAAAAATTTTCTTGTTTGAATTTCCTAGCATTTTACGTATCACTATTTCTTTTCTATCTTTCAGAAAAATAAAAGCGAAAATCAATGCAGTCCCTAATATTGCATTCAAAAAAACCATATTCAAAAATTTTTCTTTTTGCATAGAGTAAGGAACAATTTCAACATCTGAGATACCTTGTGCTTGGCTATTTTCAGGGATAAATTCTTTAAAATAATCTTTCATTTGACTTGTAGAAGTTTTATTTGAAATAGAGTAAAGTGTAATGATTTCAGAACCTGGAGTGTGATTCAACAAATCATTTAAAGTGTGAAATTCATATATGTCATTGTAATCTCCATAATAGCTTCGATTTAAATAGTCAATATAATTATATGCATTCTTATCATTTATATTTGTAGAATAATAATTCTTTGAATCCTTTTTAAAATCAATTTGTTTTTGATCATTCCGTATATATAGGGATTTCAAATCCTTTGGATCAGCAGAATAAATATAGATTAAATTCTTTTTTATAAACCCTTCAGTATTTTCGTAAACTTCTATAATTCCTGTACTGTTTGTCTCTTCACAATATTCATGAATTGTTGAAACTAAATCTTCATTAAATTGCAGGTTTAATCCTGTTACTTTTTTATTAGTTGTTTGTCCAATTGAAGTGGCAAAAGAATCCATTCTGTTTATCTGATCAAAAGAAAAGGAAGAGAATCCGGAATAAAAAATATATACACTTAGAATAGCAACAAGCAAGTATGATAATTTTTTCATAACTCAAATCTCAACTTTCTAAAAAGAGTCTCTTATTGATAAGGGAACTCTTTTGGAATATATAAAAATAGATAGGGATAAATCAACCTTTAAAAGTCATATAGATTTTAGCTATATAACTTATCACACATTAAAAAATCAATTAAATGTTAAACGTCAATCATAAAATAATGTAAAGTTATACTATACACTAAATTCATTTATCCAATCACCGAAAGATAACAATTGATATCCCTGAAAAACTAAAGTACCTTCCATACCAACGTCTACAACATTATATTCAAATACACTAACTTCAAATGTTTTCATTCCCTCTTCAGTCATAAAAATCAATTCAAAAAAAGCTTCTGGACTTGGAACTTTTCCAGGAATAGCAAAATACTCACCCTCTTTTTTTTCAATTAATTTTGCAGATATCGATTCTTTTCTATATTTATTTCTTGTATACCTTAGCATATTCATTCCTAAAAATATGTATAAATTAGTTAATTAAACAAAGTAATCTACACATACTTTTTCCTTTCTGGTTTAAAATTTATCGGATTTTTATTAATCCACTATCAATAGCTCATAAGTATTTGTAAAAGTAAATAATTGATAATGTACCTTTACAGTTACTGGTTGAACCTCATTAACAATATCCTGATCATATATATACTCATGAGTTACCTTGTTACCATCTATATTCTCAGTATGATAAAACTCAATAGGTGTTTCCTCTAACTTTGTTCCAACCTTGATATTTACTGGTTCGTTGAATGAATGGAAGATTATATTACTTTCCACGTGTTTTCTATAGATTGCAGTCGATAGGATCAAAGCCAGTAAAACACAACCAATAATCATCACTTTCTTTTTCATAGGATTACCCACATAAAAACGTTATAAGACTATGTAGAACAATTCCAACTACAATACCGATTCCAAAAATCTTCTTCTTACCATTCATGAGCATTACCGTCCTTTCTTTTTAACCATGGATAAATAATCAATATACAAACACTTATAATACCTGCAAGTACATATTGTTCGATTGGTTCTTTATGAAATCCTAACAATCTTCTTAAAAGTTGAAACAACCAATAATCACACACTAGCAATTCCTTCCAGGAAATAGATTCCTGCTTTTCTTATTGCGTGATTTAATTATTCTATTTCTTATAATTTAAATAAACCGCATATACAATAATCACAACTGCCTGAACAATATATGTAATAAAAGTAATATTGCACATAAAACTTATGATTAAATCCTCTATAGCTGTTACAGCTAATATAATACTAATAGGGTGTTCATCCTTCTCTTTTAACCGTTGAATACCCCATCCAAACACTCCAAAATCAATGATATAAAAAATTAAATCTACGATATTATTCGAAAGTGCTATTGATACTGCAGATGTATTCATTGCAGGAATAATCATAGAACAAAGAAATAAAACTAAATAATGAGTGTATCTATTTGTATCATCCATAAAAATATCTCCTAAATTATTGGTACTAGTATCCGTCCTTATATCTTTACAGACTCTTTTAGGTTTAAATACACTTCAGCGTTTGTGGCTTCTGGATATGGCAATACAAATAGAATACCAATTCCACAACAAATTAAGCCTAGAATGATCCATCCTAAAAATGATAAATCTAAGACAAATAAATCCATCTTTTGTCCAGTCGTCATTTGTTTGGACAAAGAGAAGGCTTCATCAGCCGAAATGTTTGGATTTTCTGCCAATAGATATGGAATCATAGAATATTCATAAGCCTTAATAAATCCAGGTACTATGAACAGGAATAGCCATAGTAATATTTTTAAATTCATCAAAAACATGATTTTTACTACATTTAAATAGTTGCCTTTAAAACCACTAAAGATTTCACCAAGCTCAGGATTTACATCATGGTTCTTGATAAAATATCTACTTTTTCCAACTACAATGACATTACCAATAAAGATAGAAAATAAATATCCTACAATAGATCCCATTGATAAAAATGAAAGGATTGAAGAAAACATACTTGGCAATACAACATCAGGTACAAAATCTTGTACTGCTTGAATAACAGTCACATAATCACCACTCAATATTCCTGCAATCAGCGCAACCACAAACATCTTCCAATAGTTTCGTTTCATGATTTGTTTAGCTTGTTCTTTAACTTGTTGCCTGTTCCACATATTATTTCACCTTACTTTCTTTATACTTAATATCGATTCTTCAATTTTTTTGTTACACCCTATGTCTAGAATGCAACAATTTTAAGATTGCAATCTCTTTTCTAATTCCTTCAATATTGCATTTGCTTCTTTAACATCATTTAAATACTTATCACTATTAAATAACACTTTTTCCTTGGAAACATATATTGGTAATACACTATTATCTTTTAAAACAACTTTAATACCAACATACATCATTGGTTCTACTGCACCAGCCATAAATGTAACTCCACCTAATATAGTATGTGTAAATGGTTTTGTTTTACCTTTAAAATTTGCATCTTCGTTTTGAATAGAACACTTTTGAATCTCATCATATAAACAGCTTGCACCACCCATTATTTCTAATCTATTTTCTTCATCGTGAAATTTTACACACATCCTTAATCACCCCTTCTATTTTCTTTGCGATCTTACGATCTTGTATGTACTGGTCTGTATTGACCATTGTCTTTTCTTTTGACACATAAATAGCTAATACAGTTTCATTCTTTAAAACAATCTTTACTCCAACATACAAATATGGATTCTGAAATAAGCCAGATGGTAATGGTCCACCTGGAAGTACAGCTGTAAATGGAATTCCTTTTCCCTTATATTTTGCCTTTTCATTTAAAACAGATACTCTTGTCACATCATCATAAGAGTATTTTCCTTGTGTTCCAGTAATAATCTCAAATTGTTTACGAGAATCATCAAATTTAACATAATCATTTAAATTCATAAGTTTGGCCTCCTTACCATTTTCAATTCTTCAAATACGCACTTATACTTCTTCCATATATTTTGCCTTAAACGCAATACAACTTCTCTCTTTTCCAAACAATCCTTTGGATTCCACACGCCCAAGACCATATGCCCAGAATGTAACAGTTTGACCTTCTTTAAAATCAAATTCTTTATTGAAATCAAGTACACAAACATATGACTTATCATCAAAAATATTTATCATATATCCTCTAAAATCTTTATCATCCACTCGAGCAATGATTTTGCCCGTATATGTCAATTTCTTTCCGTACCACTTAGAATGTGTAACCTCTAAATCCGATTGATCCGGTGATTGTGACTCCGCCTTAAAGGATGCTTCATCCACTTCACTACATTCAACCATAATCGTACTTTCTAAGCCCTGATATTCAACAGTAACCTCTGAAGTCTTTCCAGCTTCTAATGTGACAGGCTCTTTGATAGTCCAGCCTTCCGTAATGAATTCTTTTGTACCATCCTCATAATAGGCCCATACACCAATCTTCGACTTATTATCTATAGTTTCATTCGCTTCTGCAAAACCCGTATATAAGGCTGTCATATTCTCTAGCTTTTCCTGACTAGCCTTTACTTTTTCATTATTTGGTGTTATATTCGAACATCCACAAACCAAAAATACACTTAGCAATGCCGCTGCATGCTTCTTCATAGGTCCACCTCCTTTTTTATATGAATATTTTTGTTATTCAACATTTTTAATTTCCTTGATTGTTTTAGCATCTATGCTATAAATTACATCTGCAAATTCTTTGTGTTCATTCGAATGACTGGTATATATTAAATAATGATTCTCTTTTTTGATAAAATCATTCAGGTAATTTTGCATAATTTGTTTAGCTTGTTTATCTAAAGCATCAAAAGGCTCATCTAATATTAGAATATTTGGACTTTCCATTATTGCTTGAATAATCCTAAGCTTTTGCTTCATACCTAAAGAATAATACTTATATTTTTTATTAATATCTTCCTCTACTCCGAATAATTTACAAAATTGATAAATTTCATTTTTCGTCACTATCTTTTTTATTTTAGCGATTTCCAACAAATTATCCATCCCAGATAAATTGTTAAAAAAATCTGGTGAATTTATACAGATTCCTGCATTTTGTATAAAGTCATAGTCTTGTCCGATAACATAATCATCTACCGTAACTATACCCGTATCTGGTTTACTAAATCCGCATATAAGCTTTAATAAAACGCTTTTTCCTGATCCGTTCACTCCTTCAATGAAGTTCCACTTATTGGGCATAAAAGTAATATTTACATCTTCAAAAATTGTTATGCCTTTATAAGATTTTGAAACACCTTTTAAACTAATCATAAATAATCCTCACTTTGATTTATGTAAAATTTTCTGATGAGACAATAGGATAAAACTGACGTCACAATTATTATGCAAAAATATACTCCTTCAAAAACGTAATTTGAACTCATTGTCACTAAATTTGTTTTAGAATAGTTATCAAGAAATGTCATCAATATCAGAAAAAGAAATTGTAGATATACAAAAAACTCTTTCTTGTATAATATCTGAAAAATCGTTCGCAAAAAGATAATCTCAAACAGTAGTGAAAAGAAACGGATAAGATATATATAAATCATAAATAAGTTTGAAATATCACAATGCTCAATAACACAAATGAAACCTATAAAAATACAAATCGAAAACCAAGTAAAGAAGCATTTTTTAGCCAAGTCAATTGTGATACTATTTAAAAATGATACTTTTGACATTCGATATTGCCAAAAATTATATTCGCTATAGTGAAAATTTTTATTATCTTCTATAATCCATAGTATTACTATTACAAAAAGTATAAAACCAATCATAGAAATCATATTTGGATATATAAACCCATAATCAAAACTATAATTCTTGTCCATTAGTACAATTCGAATGGCACTAAATAAAGAATCCGTTTTCTTTATCGGTGCATACTCTATCGTTACCATTTTAAGATTTCTTAAAAACACAGACGCTGAAATAAGTGTTAACACAAAAATCAAAAGTAAATACCTACTTAATAGCTTACTAATTCTTTTTAGTTTATTTAGCATAACAATCACACTTCTTACTCTTTAATGTAACAACAATTATGCATATAACATAAATCACAATTGTAAATAACATTAGAAGCAAACTACTGTATCCACTAATTGCACCATTGACCATAATAGCTATAGGATCAACATAAATAAATGCCATATTCCAGGTAATCAAAAATTGAGCAACAAAACTAACACCGTAATAAAAAACTAAAGGCAATATAACAATATCAGCCTTTCTCTTGAACGTATATGCAATCGTAGTCCCTAAAAACGCATATACATAAGGAACAAAGAAAAAACGAATTGTTCCTTCCATCAAGTAATACCACCTTTGATGATCTATATATAGATTCTTTCCAAAAACATCAGATAAAAAATATTTTGTTAATACTCCTGAATTGGCTGGATTAATAACAATTCCAACAAATAGCCATAAAATTAAATAGGATAAATAAATTGAAAGAGCACATCTTAAACATTCCTTATTCATTTCACTCAATGTAAAACGAACATAATCTTTCTTTCTATACGCATTTAAAGAAAATACTGTATCTAAATATGTACGAAAGTTTAACCCAGAAAACAAGCATAACAATGGAACAAGATAACCATACGCCATTGTTCCATGATCTATAAAATACGCAAAATTTCCTTTTACAGAATCAAAATAATGTATCGTTAATGACACTAATCCATTAACTTCTTCACAACTTCCACCATAAGCAACACCGCTTCTCTATAAGCCTGCAAATATTGTTCTTTACCTAAAAAATATTTTGACAACACCATAAAATATGTAGTCCCTTGATAAATCAAGAAAAACAAAGAGATAATCACACAAACACCACATAATATAAAATATCTTTTTTTCATGAAATATAATCCATATTTACTTTTATAGCCGTAAACAATTATCCTTTCTTTTGAAACTGAAATTATTATTTATCATCTGCACCTATAATGTTATATATAATCATAAAATTCTATTTTCATTGAATGTTTGAACCACTTGAACTCATATTATCTTGTAGTCTTGGAAGATTATTATCTTATGATCCTACTTTGCATCTGGATATGTGTCTTCAAATTTATCGGCATATCGATTGTGCTTTTTATACTTGAAGAACATACCAACTAAGAAAACAACAGCTACTACACCTAATACGTAAACTAACCAATCTAATGTCATATTACTATGTCCTCCTTTTCTAATTTCATATTATCATAGTTGTAATCGTTTTCATACTACTTTTATTTCATTATCAATCAAACTTGTTTATATCACATTACTTAAACAAGTTTGATTCACTTTTTAAAACAATCTATGTTTTAGACATCGATAATGTCAATTAAGATGATATGGTTGGCTTGAATGAGGGCTCGAATATGAATCTGAAGAATATATGTATTTATATACAATTAGCGATACACATTATGCGATTTATTTAGAAGATGCTTGTGAAGGTGTTTATATTGTTGAGCCAATTATCCTATATGACTACAAACCAAATGGTGAATTGGTCGATGAAGATACGAAAGAGATATTAACAGGCATCTTAGAAACAACGCAAAGACTAAATACCTATAATTGTACAAAAGCATTATTAGAACAACTTTAAGCAAAAGAAAAAGCAGTTTAACGACTGCTTTCTTTCATATATTCAAAATATTCTCTACCTACTTTATTCTTCTTCCAGTTTTGTAGAATCTTGAAACCAGGATATGAGAAGATGACTTCACATAGTGTTTCTACAATCATACCTGTAAAGGCACACACAACACATTGTACCAATGTCCATCCAAAGAATTGGTGTGACACGATCAATGCGAACGTTAGATTGTCACAAAACTGACCAATACCCGTAGATACATAAGAGCGGAATGCATACGATTTAAAGTTGCTGTTGTTGTTAGAAATCTTTCCTAACATGGAATTCGTATAGTTGTTCACAATGGCAGAAACAATAAACGCAATTGTACTTCCAAATAGTACATACCAAGTACCACCAATTGTTCCGTCTAATGCCCCATTAATAATGGCTTCTGATCCTTCTACATAGGATTCACCCCATACGCCAGGAATCTTTGATGCCAAGAAGAAGACTAGGCACATACCTAAATTCACCAACACCGCTACAAGTGATGCTTGTGTTGCAGCTTTAGGACCAAAATGTTTTGTGATGACATCCATACATAAGAATGAAAGCCAGCTTACCACAATTCCACAATCTAGTGCCATAAAGCTAAATGGCAAGTTAATACTTTTGTTTGCCAAAAGATTCATAGTGATGACCGAAACAATAAAAAGTGTCATCGTAAGTGAAGGTATACTTCTTAGTAATACACTCACTTCTTTAACTTCCGTTTTAATTCTATTCATTTTTTACCCTCCTGTTTTTTTAAAGATGGTTGGGAAGCAAAACATCTTTGTTCAAACCATATAAGTCTAATATGTTTTTAATTATTTGTCAAAGTATATATCACTTATGCTATGATTAATTCCGGTGATATATATGACAATTAAACTATACGAACAAGAAGGCTACCAAACAACATTTCATGCCCATGTTATTTCATGTGTTAAAAAGAATGAATTATATGACATAATCTTGGATCAAACCCTTTTCTTTCCTGAAGAAGGTGGACAAACATGTGACAAAGGAACGTTGAATGGTATTGAAGTAGTGGATGTGCAAATCATAAATGATGAAATCCATCATTATACGCACTCTGCATTAAATGGTGATGTACAAGGTATTATTGACTGGACGCATCGTTACACCAATATGCAACATCATACAGGAGAACACATTCTTTCTGGATTGATACACAAAGAATTTCATGTGGATAATGTTGGATTTCATTTAGGATACAATGAAATTACAGCTGATTATGCAATGGACTTAAATAATGATCAAATTAAAAGAATTGAAGCTTTAGTGAATTCTGTCATCTTTTCAAATAAACCTGTTAAGTCCTATTACTTAGATGATTATTCCAACATTGAATATCGAGCCAAACTTGACTTAGCCAAACCACGCCTTGTCGAAATTGAAGATGTAGATTTATGCGCATGTTGCGCACCCCATGTAAAAAGTACGATTGAAGTGGGATTGTTTAAAATCATTAAATCGATGAAAATCAAAAAAGGCACACGCCTATTCTTCTTATGCGGAAAACTTGCCTATGAAGACTATGTCTTAAAACATAATCAGTCTATTCAAATCTCAAATCAATTGTCTTCAAACATTGAAGCTTTATCATCCAATGTACAACGCGTATTAGATGAGAATTATGCTTTGAAACAAAGAATCAAACAATTAAATAAAGAGATGGTTGATCACTTAATCATTGAACATAAAGAAAACCAAATCATTTTATGTGATGAATTGGATCGAGATACACAATTGTATTACTATAATAAGCTTGTATCTTTTAGCAACAACTATGTTTTACTTGTTTCTAAACAAAAAGATAATTATCGGTTCATGACAAATTCTAAAGACATATTCTTACAACTCAAAGAAAGACATCAAGTTCGTGGTGGAGGAAAAAATGATTTCTTTCAAGGAACGCTAGATACAGTGAATGAGCAGCTATTTGATTAGCTGCTCATATTTTTTGTATAGCGAGTGTATTTAAAGCCTCTGAAATCTCTTCTTTCGATAAACATACCATTCTATGATTGGCATCATAATAATCAAACTTTTTAATAAAACTCATTAGATCACGATACTTCACAAGGCTGTCATTCATAAATACATACCACTCTTCTATCCCTTCAATTTGATTCAATACAACATATGGCTCTACTGGAAGAATCGTTAGTATATTCGCTCCTAATGCATACATACCAATTCTTCTACCATGTGCATTATAGATTCTTGGCGTGGCATAATATGCATCCAAAGCTTGTTGATTATGTAGATATTGACCAAACAAATCTAAATCTGTACCAAAATCATTCAATTCATTTTCCCCAATTGAAATCGGATGAAGAATGCCAAAGATTTCAAAATACTTATGATCCAATAATTTACTCTTCAAGTCCATAAGTGCATCGGCGCTCGTTCTTTTATCATACACCATCTGCAAATCAATATCCTTTATGTCCATTAGCCAATCGTCTTTCACAAATTCATCAGTATCCATATATTCACAATATACTTTTACTAAATAATAAAACAACTGAATTTCATCCATACTTGTAGGAAGACTTAAATTCAAACAAATATCATGATTTTGAATATAGATTTCAATCCCTCTTTGAAGATATTTACGATCAAACAAGATCGTATGATCTCCAATTTGATTTGGGATCAATTGACAGTTTTCATCCATAACCCCAAAAGATAAGTGAGACATTTTAACTAAATCATCGATTATAAACTTTTTTCTACGAAAGAAACCCTTCTGCATAATACGAATATTCACAGACATACAAACACCCGCTTTCTACCAAAATCATACACTGAAACAAGCGTTTTTTATAGCTAAAACCATTTTTTCTTTTTAAAGTAAATCACTTCTAAAATAATGATCAATATACAAACTCCAATCACAATAAAATATCCATAGGAACTATCTAATTCTGGCATAGCCCTAAAATTCATGCCATACCATCCAGTAATTAAAGTTAGTGGCATAAAGATGGTTGTCACAATCGTTAAAAACTGCATGATTTGATTCTGACGCATCTCCACTTGAGTTTGATGCATTTCACGAAGCTGCATAGAATACTCTGCCAAACGATCCGTAACATTCGATAAACGTGTTAGTCTTTTCTCTAGTGTTTCAAAATGTGTATCATTATAAAATTCCTGCAAGTTTTGTACCACTTCAATCATCTGATCATAATACGAATCAAAAGCACTTATCGTTTTCCTCATTTCAAAGATTTGCGACTCATAATGAGATCCCGTATGCGACATTAACTGATCTTCTATTCTTTCAAGTTTCATTTCTAATTTTTGAAGAAACTCCATATCCTCTTGAATCAATATATTCATCAAATTTAGAATACATTCACTAGGTTTGTTCCCTACAATCTTTTGTTTAAAAATATGTTCTGGATCACAAACCAAAAAGTCACTATCATTCAATTCAAAACTAAACATCTTCTTATTCTTAGATTTTGATTTTGAAGGAACCCAAAAAGAACCCGATAGTTGCTGATTCTCTTTATGTACCCTACAATAATGAATATGATTTAAACGCTTTTCATTTATTACCTCTATCTTCATAATTTCCCCCTTTAAAAAAAGAATACACCATATAGGTGCATTCTTGTAGTTATTCAATTGGAATAAATTTATTTTCTTCGACTTGTTTAGGTGCTTCCTTAGGAACAACAATCTTCAATTCCCCATTGTCAAAGGAAGCTTTGACATCTTCCTGATGAATACCTTCACCAACATAGAAACTTCTTGAATAAGATCCACTAACACGTTCTTTACGAACAACACGACCTTTTTCATCCTTGTCTTCTGTATTTGAACCATGTGTAGCAGTTACTTTCAAATATCCATCCTTCAATTCCATCTGGATATCTTCCTTTTTAACTCCAGGAAGTTCCATGCTCATTTCATAGTTTCCATCTTTTTCCACAATATCTGTCTTCATGACATCATTTGTAGTGTTTCCTGTAAAGAAATCATCAAATAAATCAAACATTGGATAGTACTTCATAAATATCGCCTCCTGATTTCTAGATTATGAAATCTATCTTCAAGTTACGGGATATCTTTTGACTTATCTCTAACTTCAATTCTTATTATAGTCACTTTTTTAGCACTGTCAACACTTAAGTGCTAATTTTTTTTACAAAAATTAGAGTGCGATTTCTCACGCCTTAACTTTGCAGAATTTGTACAACTAAAAAATAAAAGAAGCATCAATAGTTAAATTTACCAATGCTTCTGTCAACATATTTTTCATCCATATCAAATCGTTTTAATATCAATTTCTATTTTGCTGTTAATGCATATTTTCTTCTGTATTTACCAACACTGTTTCTTGTACATTCTATATTTTCAAGCTCTGATATCATTCCTGGAACCGTATATGCTTTACGGTTCTTTTTTTCTTAGTACTTCTGCTTTCTGGAACAGCTCATTCCTTACGATCAACCATTTATTCAAAAATTCAATTGTAGTTATACATGTTTTACAAAGTTAAAAAGTGTTCTTAGACTGCATTATAAATTCTCGAGTGTTTGACTTATCATGATAAATTGCTACATTGTTTTCCTGTTATTTCCTATACTTACTCCGTTAACCCCAACAGCCAGTCTCTTGCATTGATTCGCCTAATTCCATCGTATTGTTCTTCCGGCTCCTCATCCATCGTCAGGATTATCTTTGGATAATGATCTCTAATTACCTGCAATGGACGAAGTTCTCTTTGAAGTGTACTTTCGTCATGTGTCGTCAATGCCACCTGATAATATATTGTTCCTCTGCTATTTTTTGCTACAAAATCCACTTCAAAAGTACCGATTTTTCCAACATACACATCGTATCCTCGCCGCAACAATTCTAAATAAACAACATTTTCCAAAATATGTCCAGCATCTGCCTGCCTTGACCCTAAAAGCATATAGCGCATTCCAATATCAACAATATAATACTTTTCAAGTGTTTTCAGATATTGTTTTCCTTTGATATCATACCTTTTCGTCTGATAGATGATATAACTTTCGCGGAAAGCCTCCAAATATTTTTCTATCGTTCTTGTATCAATCTTTCTTCCTGCTGATGTCATCGTATCTGCAATTTTTTTTGATGACAATGGGTTTCCTATATTATCAAAAATAAACTGTAGAACACTTTTTAGCATCATAGTATCTGTTATTTTTTTCCTATTTACAATATCTTTTACAACAATCGTGTTATAGATTCCTTCCAGATATTCCCTAATTTCATTTGGTTGATTTTTTAATTCCAATGTATAGGGAAAAGAACTATTTTGCAGATATTCCGCATATTTTATTCCTCTGTCATTCATACTTCCTGTACTTTCCATATATTCACGAAATGATAATGGAAGCATCTCAATCTGTACATATCTTCCAGAAATCATCGTTGCAATCTCACTGGATAGCATATAAGCATTCGAACCTGTAACATAAATATCTACATTGTTCTTTATATATAAACTGTCTAATACTTTTGGAAAATCTGGCACGTTCTGTATTTCATCCAGAAAAATATATGTCATTTTATTTGTCACCAAATGTTCTTTCAAATAATTATATAGTTTTTTATAATCCGTAAGTTCCTCATAATCAAGATTTTCAAAATTAATCGCAATAATCTGTTCTTTTTCTACATTATGTTGCTTCAGATAATTTTGATAAATTTCCAATAACATTGATTTACCACATCGCCTTACTCCTGTAACAATTTTAATTAATTTTTTATCTTTCCAGGCAATTAATTTTTCAAGATATTCTTTTCTTTCAACAATCACACGATCACCCCACATTCGGTTTATATATTATAATCCAAAAAAGTAATAGGACACAATAGTTTTTTACATCACAATGCAATAATTATTTATTTTTCATGTTTTTTTGCATTCGTTATCTCTTCACGAAAAAAGGAGAGTTCCGAACTCTCTGCCTGATATTCTGGGAAAACTTTTGTTTCCGTCATCATTCCATATCTATTTGACATTTAATTTGATGTATTGCTGACTATATCTATAATTTCCCAACAGGTATATCCTATAATCACACGCCATCTTCTATTGTTTCTGCCATCTGCTCACCGAATTTAAAATTGAGATTCACAATTAGTTAACCATTTACATTTGTAGTTTCGGATAAAATTTTATATTTTGTGCCACTTCTTTCCAACTGTGGTTTATACTTCTCATACTCCTGTACAATCGCTCTTTTTGCATACTCTGTCGTTTCTTGATCATGATTGAAGAAACACAATGTTTGAGTGATACAAGCTGCTTTAATTCTTTTCATTCTCGCTACCTCTCCTTCATTTTACAGATACATTACATTAAAAGGGATCATCCCACTCAATAAATTTGAATGAAATGATCCCTGATTCTCATGTAAATTGTACTTGGTTTTTACACAATTATTATACTTAATTTTTTAAATGTGTAAAAATAAAGTGTGATTTCTCACACTCTATTTACCCATTTCATTCATAGAAATCATTGAGAAACTCAAAGATTCCAATACTTTAATTAAAGCATGTGCCGTATCTAAACTTGTCATACAAGAAATGTTATTTTCTGCAGAGACACGACGAATCAAGAATCCATCTTTACTTGTAGAATTATCTTTATTTGACATTGTGTTGATGACAAAGTTTACATGTCCATGACGAATAATATCCAATACCGTTTCATTTCCATTATCCTCATTGACTTTGGCTGCTACATGTACAAATAAGCCATTATCTTCTAAGAATTTAGCTGTACCCTTCGTCGCATAAATTCCATATCCAATGTTATAGAAACGTTTTGCGATTTCTAAAGCATCCTGTTTATTATCATCATCAATTGTTAGTAATACACTTCCATGTAAAGGAATATTGATTCCAGAAGCTACTAAAGCTTTGTACAATGCTTTTTCTAAGTTGACATCACTACCCAAAGCCTCACCTGTAGATTTCATTTCAGGTCCTAACACTGTATCTACACTACGTAATTTCGCAAATGAGAATACTGGTGCTTTGACAAAGACTCTTTCTTTATCTTCAGGATGATATCCTGGTGTTAAGCCTTGATCTTCAATACTTTCACCTAATACACACTTAGTCGCAATTTGAGACATAGGAACACCAGTAATCTTAGATAAGAATGGTACGGTACGAGAGGAACGTGGGTTTACCTCTAATACATATACATTGTTTTCTTTATCTACAATGAACTGAATGTTGTATAAACCAACAAATTCAAAGCCTTCACCAATTCTTGTTCCATAATCAATGATTGTTTCTTTCACCTTCTCATTGATGATCTGCGTAGGATATACACTAATTGAGTCACCAGAGTGAATACCAGCACGTTCGATATGTTCCATTACACCTGGAATATATACATTCTTTCCATCCGCAATCGCATCGATTTCAAGTTCTTTACCAACAATATATTTATCAACTAAAATTGGAGCATCATGACTGATTTCTTTTACAGCTGTTGCCATATATACCCTTAATTCATCATCATTATGTACGATTTCCATTGCACGACCACCCAACACATAACTTGGACGTACTAGTACTGGATAACCAATCTTATTGGCAATAACTAGTGATTCTTCAACAGTGACTGCAGTTTCACCTTTTGGTTGAGGAATATCCAATTTGTGTAACATTGCCTCAAATTCATGACGGTCTTCCGCTAAATCAATAGAGTGTAGTGAAGTACCTAGAATCTTAACTCCATGTTCTACCAATGAATCGGCTAAGTTGATTGCGGTTTGTCCACCAAATTGAACAATAACACCCAATGGTTTTTCTAAATCAATTACGTGCATTACATCTTCTGTAGTTAGTGGTTCAAAATATAATTTGTCACTAATTGAGAAATCGGTTGATACAGTTTCAGGGTTGTTGTTGATGACGATAGCTTCATAGCCTTCTTCACGCAAAGTCTGTACACAATGTACAGTCGCATAGTCAAACTCAACACCTTGTCCAATACGAATTGGTCCTGAACCTAATACAACTATTTTTTTACGGTCTGTTACCTCAGATTCGTTCTTATGTTCATAACTTGAATAGAAGTATGGAGTTGCACTCTTGAATTCACCCGCACAAGTATCTACCATCTTATATACTGGCATGATTCCATTTTCTTTACGCAAGTTATATAAATCGAATTCTTTCATATCCCAATTACGTGCAATGTAGCTATCCGCAAAACCATATTTCTTTAATTTACGTAAAACTTCAACATCTTTGGGATTTTCCATCATTAGCTTTTCTAAGCTGATAATTCTTAACAAGTGACACAAGAAGAAATTATCCATCTTCGTTACATTATGAATTGTCTCCATATCATATCCATCACGAAGCCATTGTGTAACCGCAAAAATTCTTTCATCATCACACTTTTTGATTTTTTCAAGTAATTCTTCTTTCGATAATCCAACCAATTCTTTTTTATAGATATGATCCACTTTCATTTCTAAAGAACGAACTGCTTTTAAGAAAGATTCTTCAAAGTTACGTCCAATGGACATAATTTCACCAGTTGCCTTCATTTGTGTTCCTAAATGACGGTCCGCATTAGGAAATTTATCAAATGGGAAACGTGCAAATTTCGTTACAATATAGTCTAATGCAGGTTCAAAACATGCATAACTTGTTTTAGTAATTGGGTTAATAATTTCATCTAAGCCTAAACCAACCGCTAATTTAGCACTAATCTTCGCAATTGGATAACCTGTTGCCTTACTAGCTAGAGCAGAAGAACGAGATACACGAGGGTTAACTTCGATGACATAATATTTAAAACTATTTGGATTCAATGCCAACTGAACGTTACATCCACCACAAATTTTTAATGCACGAATGATTTTTAAAGATGCATTACGAAGCATTTGGTTTTCTCGGTCTGTCAAAGTTTGAACTGGCGCAACAACCGTACTATCTCCAGTATGCACACCTACTGGATCAATATTTTCCATATTACATACGACGATTGCATTGTCTTTGGCATCACGCATTACTTCATATTCAATTTCTTTATATCCGGCAATACTTTGTTCAATCAAACATTGATGTACAGGACTAGCCTTTAAACCTGAATCACAGATTTCACGAAGTTCAGCCTCATCATCGGCAAAACCTCCACCAGTTCCACCAAGTGTATAAGCTGGACGAACAACTAATGGATATCCTTCGCGTTTTGCGAATTCAACAGCTTCTTCTACGGTATGAACAATCATACTTTCTGGTACTGGCTCATTGATTTCCTGCATTAAAGAACGGAACAATTCACGGTCTTCCGCACGATTGATCGCATGTAAGTCTGTACCTAAAATTTCTACACCAAACTCATCTAAGATTCCATCTTCATGTAATTCTACAACTAAGTTTAATCCTGTTTGACCACCTAATGATCCTAAAATGGCATCGGGTCTTTCTTTATAAATAACTCGTTTTGCGAAATCAACAGTCAAAGGCTCAATATAAACACGATCTGCGATGGCTGTATCTGTCATGATTGTGGCTGGGTTTGAGTTAATTAAGATGACTTCATATCCTTCTTCACGAAGGGATTGACATGCCTGACTTCCGGCATAATCAAATTCAGCTGCCTGACCAATGATAATTGGACCAGAACCGATCACTAAGATTTTTTTGATATCTGTACGTTTAGGCATTTTTATTCTCCTCCATTAATTCAATAAATTGATCAAACAAGTAACGAGAATCTTCAGGTCCTGCACTTGCTTCTGGATGATATTGCACCGCAAAGCAAGGATAGTCTTTATGGCGAACACCTTCACAACTCTTATCATTTAATGCTTGGTGTGTCATTTCCAAACGTGTGTCCTTTAAGCTATCAATATCTACCGCAAAACCATGGTTTTGAGAAGTAATTTCTACTTTACCAGTTGATAAATTTACAACTGGATGGTTAGCTCCACGGTGTCCAAATTTCAATTTATATGTTTTTGCACCACAAGCCAAAGAAATCAACTGGTGACCTAAACAAATTCCAAATACAACCGTTTGAGGAATCAATTCTTTAATCGTTTCAATAGCAACTTTTACATCCGTAGGATCTCCAGGACCATTCGACAACATAACGCCATCTGGACGATAAGATAAGATTGTGCTTGCTGGTGTATCATATGGAACAATGACTAAATCGCATCCACGTTTTGATAGTTCACGAACAATACCTAATTTTGCCCCAAAATCCATCAATACAACTTTCTTGCCACGATTTGGGATTGGGAATACTTTATTTGTCGAAACACGAGCCACTTGATCATGTAAGAAATCAGCGGCTTTTAAGCCAGCAACAATCGCATCCACATCGGCATCCACATTAGCCATAACAGCCTTCATGGTACCTACATTACGAATCTTCATTGTGATTTCACGTGTATCAATATCATAAATTCCTGGAATATTTTCGCGTTTTAAGAAATCATCTAATGTTTCTGAACATCTGAAATTGCTTGGATATTCACAATAGTCTTTAACTACAAATCCAAATACACATGGAATCATACTTTCATTATCATCACGATTGATTCCATAGTTACCAATCAATGGATATGTCATCATTACAATTTGTCCACAATATGAATTATCTGTCAAAATTTCTTGATAACCCGTCATTGACGTATTAAATACTAATTCACCAATTTGGAAGTTGTCACTACCAAACGCTGTTCCGCGATATACACTTCCATCTTCTAAAATCAATAGTCTTTCCATAATTTGTCCTTTCTGTTATTTACTCAAAAAAAAGATTAGCAAACAATGCATTGCCAATCTTTAAATGGAACTATTAAAAAGTATAGCACTACGAAGAATACTATTCATCTCGATCACTGATGTTTTGTTCACAAACAAAGCTAGATTTTTGATCATACGTATCCTCCTTTTAAAAAAAATACTATATTTTCTCTGTTTAGTATACTACCACAAATCATGAAAATTTCAATAATAAAGTTAAGAAAGTAGGCGATAGAGTTTAAATTCTACCGCCCCTTATCAAACCATACGTGC
>ENA-ORRU01000154-ORRU01000154.1-human-gut-metagenome-genome-assembly--contig:-NODE-154-length-54368-cov-5.164031_pt1 | contig 54368 bp, 45 predicted proteins | sample MGYA00242184_ERZ509151 | MGnify/ENA primary metagenome ERZ509151 (study PRJEB26280, sample SAMEA2338667) | human gut metagenome | biome: human gut; feature: human-associated habitat; material: faeces... | reverse complement strand
GCTGGGTAGCTGAAAAGAATTTAGATGATATGTGTAGAGATACATGGAATTTTGCGAAGAAACAATTATTGTAGAATGAGGTATTTATGGCAAAGATTATTTTAACGGGGGATCGTCCCACAGGAAAATTACATATTGGACATTATGTTGGTTCATTGAGAAATCGTGTCCTTTTACAAAATTCTGGGGAGTTCGATGAAATTTATATTATGATTGCGGATGCGCAGGCTTTGACAGATAACTTTGACAATCCGGATAAGGTTCGTGAAAATATTTTAGAGGTTGCCTTAGATTATTTGGCTTGTGGTATTGATCCTAGTAAGACAACGATTTTTATTCAGTCTGAAATTAGTCAATTAACTGAATTGACATTCTATTATATGAACTTGGTTTCTGTAAGTCGTCTTCAAAGAAATCCAACGGTAAAGGCTGAAATTAAAATGCGTGGATTTGATGCGAGTATTCCTGTAGGATTCCAGTGTTATCCAATTTCACAGGCTGCTGATATTACGGCATTTAAGGCTACGACAGTTCCTGCTGGAGAAGATCAGATGCCTATGATTGAACAAACGCAGGAGATCGTTCATAAATTTAATTCGATTTATGGTGAGACTTTAGTTGAGCCTAAGATCTTATTGCCACAAAACGATGCTTGTTTGCGTCTTCCTGGTACGGATGGTAAGGCGAAGATGTCTAAATCATTGGGTAATTGTATTTATTTATCGGATGATGAGGAAACCATTAAAAAGAAAGTTATGAGTATGTACACAGATCCAGATCATATCAAGGTGAGTGATCCTGGTAAAATTGAGGGAAATTGTGTATTTACTTATTTGGATGCGTTCTGTAAGCCGGAGCATTTTGAAAAGTATTTGCCAGAATATGAAAACTTGGATGCATTAAAAGCACATTATCAGCGTGGTGGTTTAGGGGATGTTAAAGTAAAACGTTTCTTAAATAGTGTTATGCAAGAGGAGTTGGGCCCAATTCGTGAAAGAAGATTGGAATGGCAGGCTAAACTTCCTGAAGTTGTTAAAATTCTAGAAGAGGGTACAAAAAAGGCTTATGCGACGGCTGAAAAGACGTTGAATGAAGTGAAATCAAGTATGAAGATCAATTATTTTAAAGATAATTCTTTGATCTAGGGGTATAGAAAATGGTAGTAGTTGATAAAGAAAATTTTATGGGTGGTACTGGTATTGCGCATTTTGAACATGTCATGATGGCAGATGAGATGCATGGTATGAATCGTGTCTATGCCAAGGTCACTTTAAAGAAGGGTTGTAGTGTTGGTTATCATGTGCATAATGGAGATGGCGAAGATTATTTCGTTCTTTCTGGAATGGCAACGCTTGATGATAATCATGAAAGAACTTTATATTTAAAACCGGGTGAGCATTATTTTACACCAAGTGGTAAGGGTCATAGTATTTCAAATGAGCAAGATGAGGATTTGGTTTTCATGGCTTTGATTATTTATGATTCTCAACAAAAAATATAAATAGATTACTAATTTGTGCAAACGCAAGGAGCCGATTTGATATATAATACTATTGGTTTTGTGAAAGCGTTTTCGCACATAGAACTATTTCTCTCTATAATATTTCTGTGAGAAATAATCCGCCAGTATATTCTCTTAAATCGCGACTTAATGGAGGATACATAAAGAGTAGGAATGCGCGCCTACTCTTTTTTGTTGGTCAAACTATTTAAAAAAATGATAAAACTGTACAAAATGTATAAAAAATGATATTTATTGAAATAAATTTTATAAAATGTTAAGATAAATGCGAAAGAAGGAAATAATCATGAAGAGGATTGCTGCGATTCAGGTTTTTGATTTTAAAAACGTGAAAAAGGGTGAATTGGAATTTAAAAATAATGAAAATTACCCATATGGAAGTGTTTTAGGGTTATATGGACAGAATGGTTCTGGTAAAACAGCTTTGATTGAAGTATTATCTTTGGTCAAAACTGTTTTATGTGGGCAAAGTGTGTCTTTAGATTTTGCGAATCATATTAATGTAGATGCAGGCTTTTGTAAAATTGTAGTGCAGTTTACTATAGATGAAAAGGAAGTTCATAGTGATGTTGAATATTCTTTTAAATTAAAAAAAGAAATGATTGATAAAAAATCGAATTCGAATAGTGAGGTAGATTGGGAAGAAAAGGCTGTGATTTTTGATGAGGTTCTTTCTTATGCATATAATGATGATCAAAAGAAAATTATTAAATCAAAATTAATTGATACTACGAATTCTGCAATTTTTGGCCCTAAATCAAAATATAAGTCCTTGGTTGGAACTTCTAAATTCGACGAATTGAATTTAATGGTTGCAAAAAAAATTGTTCGTAATGAATCAAAGTCATTTATTTTTTCAAATGAATTTTTGGATGTCGTTCGAAATAGAAGTAAAGAATGTAAAGATGAAGAGTTTTTACGGCATGTCCATATTATAGAAACTTTGGTGTATTTTGCGAATCATGAATTGTTTATTATTGATACAAAAAATACAGGTTTTATAAGTTTAGGTATATTACCGTTGTCCTTTCATGCCCCAAAAAATGAATCTAAATCAATAGGTCCGTATATGATTCCTTTAGAACAAGTTTCATTAGTGTCAGAATTAGTTTTTAATAAATTAAATCGAATTATAGAAAATATGAATATTGTTCTTCAACAATTGATTCCCAATCTAACAATAGAAATTAGAAAGTTGGGCAAAGAATTATTGAAGGATAACAAGATTGGCTATAGTGTTGAATTCGTTTCAAACAAGAATGGTAAATCAATTCCTTTAAAGTATGAATCAGAAGGTGTTAAGAAGATTATTTCTATATTACAACTTTTAATTGAGGTATATAATCAACCATCAATTGTGGTTGCGATTGATGAATTGGATGCTGGTATTTATGAGTATTTATTAGGTGAATTGTTAAAGATTATTGGTGAACAAGGAAAAGGACAATTGATTTTTACTTCTCATAATTTACGTCCGTTAGAAACAATTAATAAGAAGTTTGTAGCATTTACAACTACAGATCCAAAAAATAGATATGTTCGTTTAAAGAATATTGCGGCAAATAATAATTTAAGAGATGTCTATTATAGAGATATTGCTTTAAATGATGACGTTTATGATCTAACTGAGAATGCAGAGATTTCTCATGCGTTTAGGAAAGCTGGTGAAATGAGTGGCTGCTAAGCAGGTAATTTTATTTATTGTTGAAGGGATGTCTGATATGAGAAGTTTAGAATTGATTCTAACACGATATTTCAGTAATTCACATGTAAAGGTTGAAGTTACTCATGGCGATATAACATCAGATATGAATACAAATGCTTCAAATATTTCTGCAAAGATTGGAAAAATAGTTAAAGCATGTATAGCTCAAAACAGATTTAAACAAAAGGATTTTCTTAAAGTGGTACATTTGATTGACATGGATGGAGCTTACATTGATGATGGATGTATTGTGCAGGATGATAGATATGAAAAACCATTTTATACAACGCGCAATATCTTTGTTAAAAATATAGAAAAAATTGTGGATAGAAATGAGAGAAAACGAAATAATATAAATAAGATTAGTTCTATGCCCAAAGTTTTAAAAGATATTCCATACGAAGCATACTATATGTCTAGTAATTTGGATCATGCATTGCATAATAGAATAAATATTTCGGATGAAGAAAAAGAGAAATGTGCATATGAATTTGAAGATAGGTTCGCAAATGATTTACCTGGGTTTATTGAGTTTATGAATAATCCTTCTTATTGTATAAATACAACAATGAAAGAATCATGGCAATTCATTAAAGTGGATCGCCATTCGTTAGAGCGTTATACCAATTTCGGGTTGTGTTTTAGAAATAAAAATACAAATTGATTAAAAAGTATAAAGACAAATGGATTCGTTTTGACTATAATAAAAGTGTATTGGGGCAATACTAAAACTTCCTTTCTATCTTAAAACTTTTGGGAATGCGGCAGGACTTTGTGTCTTGTCGTTTTTCCTTTATAATGGATGTGTGGAGGTTTTTTTTGTTTATGAAATATCCTAAGTTTTTAAATGAGAATAATGATACGATTGGTGTATGTGCTATGTCGAGTGGTGTAGGGCATAAGCTAGATAGTTTTGATGCGTCTATAGAGTATATTCAATCCAATGGGTTTCACATTGTTGAAACTGCTAGTGTTCGTAATGATAGTGAGCCAAGTTGTGATGCCAAGACTCGTGTTGATGAATTGAATTCATTGGTGAAGGATTCGAGTATTGGAGCTGTATGGTTGGCAGCGGGTGGTGATTTTCAATTTGAGACGTTACCATATATTGATTTTGATTGGATTGAAAAGAATCCAAAGTGGTACTTGGGGGCAAGTGATCCTACAAATTTATTATTTCCTGTGACTTGTAAGTGTGATATAGCAACGATTTATGGGTTTAATGCGGGTAGTTTTGATGCGTATGGAGTGAATGAATATTCCAATTTGTGTCTGGATTTTTTAAAGGGAAAGAATTGTGAACTTCATTCAAGTTCAATGCATCAGGATGTTGATTTTTATAATGATGGAACGCCTATTCTTAACACAAAGACAGAGTATGTTGGTAGTTGTAGTGTTGTAGGAAGATTACTAGGTGGATGTTTTGAAAGTATCAATGATATGGCGGGTACACCTTATGATTTTGTAGAAGAATTTAATGAGCGTTATAAATCGGATGGTGTTATCTGGTTTTTTGATATTTTTTCAATGAATTCATGTGATGTATATCGTGCTTTATTGAAGATGAAGTATATGGGGTATTTTAAATATACAAAGGCTATCTTGGTTGGTCGTGTACTGTTTAAAAATGTTTCGGATTTGATTGGGTATGACCAGGCTTTTAAAAAGGCACTACCTGATATGAATGTTGTATTTCAAATGGATATTGGGCATACGTATCCGCATATGTTTGTTGTCAATGGGGCTATGGCAAGTGTTGAAATTAAAGATGGTCATGGTTCTATTCAATATGAAATGAAAGAGTGATTTGATCGGATTGAATATACAAAATGCACAGAATGGAGTGCAATAATTATTCTTGTCTGTGAATATTTAAAGCATTTGTATAGGGCTTTAATGCATTTATAAATGATAATCTAAATATGTACATCAAAAAAACATGTGCATACACAATATGTGCTATTGTAAAACGAGTAAATAAAAAGAAGGAAATTAATCCTTCTTTGAAATGTAAAGTGTACATGTAAAGTCTAGGTTTTTCGATTGATCAATCAAATATTGGGGTTGTACTTTAGCACCCCAGCTATTGATTCCGCCTACGCCCATTTGTTGTTTTGTGATTCTTAAATAGGTTGTATTTGTTTGTGGAAGTTCAAATGTGTGTTTTGCGTTATATAAGTGCATAAAGGAATATTTGCTGGCTTGACATTCCATGTTTTCTGCTTTGATGTTGAATGTGTTTGTTCCATTGGATAGACAGCACCATTTGCAGTCAACATGATTGCCGTGTTCTTGTGGCTTTAGGTATGGAATGTAGTTTGTATCTACATTTTCAGAGTAGAAATCGGTTAGTGCGTGATTTCGATCTATATATGTGTCTTTTTCGCCTTTTCCAAAGTACGCAAAGTTTTTAAATGTTTCTTTTAGGGCAAACTCGATTCCAAATAGTGGAAGGGTTTGTCTTTTTGAGTTTTTGTCTAAGTGCAATTGGATTTGAATGCTTTGATTGTTGTAGACTGTATAGACAAGTTTACATTCTTCTTCAATGGATTCTAGTTGAATTGTATAGATCATTTGTGCGCATTTGGAGTTGCGTATCATTTTAAAGTCAACTACATTTTGAAATAGGCTTGCGTTAAGCCAGTTGGCATAGGTTTGTTTGGCACCACGATCATTGTCGGTTAAGGCTCTGTAGAAGACGGGTTTTGGTGCTTCTTGAAGTAACTCTTCATCATTAACTTGAATGGATACTAAGCCTTTTCGTTTGTCGAATAAATATTCGGTGTCCATAAATTGAATGCCGATTGTATTTTGTCCTTCCACTACAAGCATTGCACTTTCTTTGGATTGGTCTTGTTTGACTTCGAAGACTTGTTGGTCAAAAGCTTGTATACCAAGTGGTGTTTTGTAGTAGATGGTTTTTGTATAGTAGCCTGGCGTATTGATTTGTTTAAATTGTACGGGCATAGTTTTTGTAGTGCCTGGTTCTACACTTGTTTTAAAGATGCCGGATTGGATGGCAAGTCCATTTCGTTTGAGTTCAAAGATAAAGGTGTCTTTACCAAGGTCGTAGAATAGGTTTTTGTTTTTGATTGTTACAGAATCAAAATGGATTTCCATATCGACATATCTGTAGAGTTGTTTGAGTTCTTGGCTTTTGCCAGTTTCTTGTCGGTTGGCTAGAAGGATACCGTCTCCACAGAAGTTAGAATCATTTGGATAATCGTCAAAGTCTTTTCCGTAGTAGTATTTGCCGTCTTTTTCAATGGCTTGGTCTACATAGTCCCATACAAAGCCGCCTTGGTATTGTTCGTATTCGTCTTCTAGATTTGTATATTCTTCCATGCCTCCTAGACTATTTCCCATGGCGTGCATATATTCACATAGCATAAATGGTTTCATTGGATGGCTTTCTAGATAGGCTTTTACACTTTGTGGTGTGGCATACATTCTAGATTCGATGTCACTGGCGTTTTCAAATGTTCGATCTTGTGTGATGCCTTCATAGTGGACAAGTCTTGATGCATCTTGTTCTTTGAAGTAGTCGTGTAGAATCATAAAGTTGGATCCGCTTCCAGCTTCATTTCCTAGTGACCACATTAAAATGCATGCGTGGTTTTTATCTCTTTCGTACATGCTTCTTGCACGATCTAATAAACAATCAGTCCATTCGGTTTTGTTTTGTGGGATGATGTCATTAGCACCATGCGTTTCTAGATTCATTTCGTCAATGACGTAGATTCCGTATTGGTCGCATAGTTTATACCAATAGCTGTTGTTTGGATAGTGGGATGTTCTTACGGCATTGATGTTTAATGCCTTTAGCATATGGATGTCTTCTTCCATTTGTTCATATGTAATGGCTCTTCCTGTTTTGGCATTCCATTCGTGGCGGTTGATGCCGTGGAAAACGATGCGTTTTCCATTGAGTTTCATAATGCCATATTCGAGTGTGAATTTACGAAATCCCACTTGTTCTTGAATGGTTTCAATGATTTCGTTGTTTGCATCGTATAGAACAATTTCTAATTGGTATAGGTTTGGGTATTCACTACTCCAAAGACTTGTATTTTCGACAGGTATTTCAAATGTGTCTTGCATATTGCCATTCCATACGATATTTCCTTGTGGATCGTATAGTTTGGCTTGTAGTATATGGCTTTCATTACTGCTCATTTTACATGTGCATGTAAGAACACTTTTTTTGGTTTCTAGATCAATATTTGTATCGATCTTTAAGTCTTGTATGTGTTGGCTTGGTTGTTTGTAGATCATGACATCTCTAAAGATTCCGCTAAAGCGCCACATGTCTTGGTCTTCTAGCCATGTGCCTGTGCATTTTTGAAAGATGCGTACGCATAGTACGTTATCTTTTTCTTGTGTGTATTTTGTGATGTCAAATCGACTTGGGGTAAAGGAATCTTCTGAGTATCCGATAAATTTACCATTTAGCCATACGTAGATATTGGATTCTACACCTTCAAAGGATAGAATGAGTTTATTGCCAATAAAGTCTTGTGGCAAATCGAATGTTTTACGGTATTGATAGACTTTGTTTTTGTCCATATCAATTTGTCCGGGTTTAACCACGTCATGTCCATCCCATGGGTAAGTCACATCTGTATAGTGGGGATTGTCAAATCCTTGAAGTTGAATGTGTCCGCGGACTTGTATGTCGTTCCAATTGGCATCATTAAATTCTGTGTTATAGAAGAATTTAAAGCATGTATCAAAGTTTTTGGATTGGTTGAATTTCCATGTTCCATTTAGGGAAAAAGAGCTTGGTTTTTTGTCTTTTCCAATTGTATATTTATGATCACTGTATGCTTGTAGTCGATTGACTTGAAAGATACGTGAGTCTTTTAGCCAGTTTAAATCTGGTGTTCGCATTGTATCACTCCTCTGTATTCGTGTACCTTTCATTATAGCAAACCGCCCTATTGAAAGGAAGGTGAAAATGAATTAAAATAGGTGTTAAATTGGAGGTTGAAAGATGTCAGACATTCTTGGTTTAGTGGTTTCAATAGCTTTGATTTATTTTGCGATTAAGTTTACTTTTAAATGCATTAAATGGATTGGTATTCTTTTGATTGTAGTCTTTGTGTTTAAGATGGTGGCTTTGATTTTATAGAAGGATTGAACTCTTCTTTTTTTATAACTCAAATAATCTGAATATATAATAATGAGTATTGTTAACGTATGATGATTTATAGTTATTTTCTAACTGAAAGCGCTTTTAATGATACTTAAAATCTAGTACAATGAAGTTAGTTAGGAGGGTTTAATAATGAACAAATTAACAAAGCAGTTATTATCGCTAGGGTTGAGTGTTGTAACTGTGGCTGGTATGGTTTCACCGGTACTCGCAAATGATGGAGTGAATGTTTTAAAAGCTCAAAATTCTTCAACTCAAACAACTAAGGAAGGTACAAAAACAATTAAGTTGCATATTTTCAAGGATGGAAAAGAAGAACCAAATCCTATTGATGTGGAAGTACCTGCAAATGCTGATGTTTTCGAAATAATGGATATAATTGCGAATAATTATGTTCCTACTGGATATGGCATTGATGGAAGAGGTGGCGCTGCAGGTCTTTATAATACTCCGGAAGATGAAAACGTATGGTATATGCATTTAGTGAATAAGAATGCTCCACAAGTTCAATTGAAGGATTACAAAGTTGAATTTGTACTTAAAGGATCTGATGAAGTGATTGGAAATACTTTGATTAAATTAAGTGACTATTTAGATGCAGACAAGGTAAGTACAGATGTTGAATTTTTTGTTCCAACTGAATATAAACTTGCGTATGAAAATGAAACGCCATTGATTGAAAAAGATGGTAATGGTGGATATAGAGCTTATGTAGTCAAAAAGTCTACAGATGTTTTGGAGAATCATCATTTAAAAGTTGTTTATCAATATGAAACTAGGGAACCACAAAATTTTGATTTTGTGCTAAATGAAACTGAAGATGCTTTTGGTTATATTGAAGATAATTATGTTCCAACTGGATATAAATCATTCACTTTAGGATATGATTTTGATAAAAACGGTGAAAAGCAATGGACTTTACAAGTTTATAAGCCAAAAACTGTAAGCTATAAAGTATATATCAATGATGCTACAGATGGAGTGATTCATACTGCAGAAGTTCCTGCATATGGTACAAAGAAAGATATTCAATATTGGTTAACTGGTGAGAATGACTATGTATTCTATACTTTTGATGATTTGATTGAAGAATCTTCTGATACATATGTAATGTATTTACATAGTAGTGATGCGCTTGTAGCTAAACCAGAAAAATATCCAACAGATACAACAGATTTATTAAAGAATAGTTTAGCTTTAGAGGCAAATAAAGATCTTAAGGCTAAATATGATGAGGCTGTTTCAAATGGTGCTACACCTACACTTGTTCCAGTTATGAAACGTGAGGGTGCTGTTTCTGATACAGACAACAATTGTTTAAATAAATTCGCCAAAGAAAATGGATATGGTGCTGGAAATGTATTTACAATCGATGTTGCGTTGGTAAGTGATGGAGAAACTTTGGGTTATTTAACTCAGTTATCTGAACCATTGACTTTCAAAGTTGAAATCCCTAAGGAATTGAAAAAAGCAAATCGTAAATTCTATGTATTACGTTTACATGATGGTAAAGTTACTGCATTAGATTTAGCTGAAGATGGAACTTTTACTACAGATCAATTCTCAAGTTATATGTTGGCATATAAAGATGTAGTTGTAACTAAGCCTTCAACAGGTACAACTACAACTAAGCCTGCAACACAAACTAAGAAAGATCCTGCTGCTAAAAAAGATCCTAAAAAGAATAAAACTGTGAATACGGGTGTACAAACAGCTGGTACATTCTTTACTGGCTTAATGGTTGCTTCAGTTGCTGGTTTTGGTATTGTAGAAGTATTAAAAAGAAGAAATAAATAATGATTCAATTTGGAGGTAGAGATACCTCCATTTTTTTAATGTATGTGAATTGATGGTTGTCTAAGAAAGGTCCATAATAGGCCGTGGTGATGATAATATGAAGCGTTTAATGAATGCATCCATTGTATATGGAGTACTTGGTTTAGTGGGTGGTGTGTTTTATCGTGAATTTACCAAATTAAATGGTTTTACTGGTTTTACAACATTATCAGTTGTTTATACGCATTATTTGATGTTGGGAATGGCATTTTTCTTAATGTTTGTATTATTAGAGAATAACTTTCATTTCATAGATAATAAGGTAAGAAAGTATTTGTTGTTTTATCATATTGGATTGAATTTAACGGCAGTTATGTTAGTTATTCGTGGTGTAGTACAAGTTCTTAGTTTGAATGTTTCAAGTGCAGTTCTTTCTGGAATTGCACATTTAATTTTAGGTATTTCTATGGTTTTGGTTTTGATTTCAATTCGAAATTGTATCAAGGATTCATTTTGACAATATCACATAATTTGATGAATGCGCTTTACATAAAGTGGATAAATGTGTTTTTATCCGCTTTTTTTGTATTTGGATTTTTGTGTCATGCTTTTTCGTGTGTTATACTTTTAAAGATAGGAATACCTATCGAATTAGAAGGGGAGTCAAGCATGATTTCAGTATGTATGGCCACATATAATGGCGAGAAGTATTTAAAAGATCAACTAGACTCTATTTTAAAGCAGATTCAAAGTAGTGATGAAGTCATCATTTCGGATGATGGTTCAAATGATTCTACAAGATATATTATTGAGAAATTTCAAAAGGAATATAAGAATATTTATTTGGTGGATGGTCCTAAACGTGGGGTTCAAAAGAATTTTGAGAATGCCTTAAAACATGCCAGGGGAGATATCCTTTTTTTGAGTGATCAAGATGATGTTTGGATGGATGGCAAGGTAAAAAGAGTTTTAAAGGAATTTGAGGATTCTAAGACTTTGTGTGTAGTCCATGATGCACAGATTGTGGATGGAAATATGAATAAGGTGAAGGATTCGTTTTTTAAATTGAAGAATGGAAAGCCTGGCCTTTTACATAATTTATATAAGAATGCGTTTATTGGATGTTGTATGGCATTTCGTAAATGTGTTTTTGAGAAGAGTTATCCGTTTCCAGATCATATTGAGATGCATGATTGGTGGATTGGTTTAGTGGCTGAATGTATGGGGAATACGGTATTTATTTACGAGCCGTATTTAAAATATAGAAGGCATGGCGATAATGCGTCTTCTTTGCATCATCATCCATTAAAGAAAATGATCTTTAATCGCTTATATTTTATTGAACAATTGATGATTCGTTGGATACAGGTGGGATGGCATGCTTAAAATAGGTTCTTGTACAGTATTATTCAATCCGGATAGGGATGTGATTTCGAATGTTGAAACATACAAAGATTTAGTGGATGTTTGTGTTGTAGTGGATAATTCGGAAAAGAAAAATGAAGTATCAAAATATTTTGAGGAAGATTCTTCATATATTTACATTGATATGCATGGCAATCAGGGGATTGCGGCTGCATTAAATGCTGGTATTGAATATCTTCATTCTAAAAATATGGATATGGCTTTGACAATGGATCAGGATAGTTTATTTCCTACATCGGATTATTTAGCTATTTATCAATTGATTGAAAAATATAAGGATGAATATTCATTAATTGGTTTGGATGTGAATCGGGTGGATCCAAGTAAGGAAATTGTTTTAGTTCATTATTGGATTACTTCGGGTAATTTTGTGAATATTTCAGATTTCTATTTGGCTGGTAAAATGAATGAGTCTTTATTTATTGACTATGTTGATTTTGATTTGGGATATCGATTTAAAAAGGCACATTTAAAGATTGGATATTTAAGTGGGTATTGTATAACGCATACAATTGGAAATCCTATTCCAATTCATGTGTTGAATAAGACTTTTTATGCGTTGAATCATTCGCCGATTCGTTATTATTATCGTTATCGGAATGCGTATTATTTATATCATTATGTGGATAAAGAATTCTTTAAAAAAGAGTATCGTCGCGAGATGTTTGGTAGTTTGATTAAGATGTTTCTTTTTGAAAAGAACAGAAATGAAAAGATAAAAATGATTAAAAAGGGACTTTCGGATGCGAAGAAAAGGCGTTTAGGAAAGTTCAATGCCTAATTTTTTTGTTTCAGTGTTGTAATTATGGTATACTTTTATGCGTGGGAATAATTCCTGCAGGAAATGAGATGTATTGGTTATTCAGTCATTTTGACTATAAAATAAGTAGTTTTTAACTGGGGGATAGTTAAAGGCATAAACAAACTTTAGACAAGGGAGTCAATTATGTTGATCACAATTATAAGTGCAGAGCACTCTTTACGTAGTAAATGGGTAAGAGAATATTTTGCTTCAAAGGGGGACGAAGTTAAGATAATCTCTGTGAATACGAGTTCTGTACATTCTTTCTTCGCGAAGATTCATTTTTTGAAGCAATTAAGAAAGAGTTTGGATGCATTAAGTCCGAATCTTATATATTGTGATGCAACAATTGATTTTCTTATGCGTGAACTTACGGTATATAAAAATAAAAATAATAATGTAAAATTGGTTTTTGATGTATGTGATGATATTCATGTAGATCAAAAATATTTAAATCAGGCAGACTGTATTTTTTGTGCGAGTGAATTAGGCAGGGGGCTTGTTCATGGTGCACAACTCTTATATCCAACAAATGGTCAATCTTGTTTGAATACAAGTCCAGAACTGAGTAAAGAAGAATTGTTTTTTTGTTTAATTGGAAATAAGAATATAGATATGAATTTTTGTGTTTCCTTTTTAAGAGAATGCTCTATATTAAAGAAGTGTACTCTACATATTTTGGGGGATTGGAAACTGAAAGAAAGCTTTATACAAAATGTTTTAAATGTTGGAGTAAATGTCGTAGATCATAAAGGCTTAGGTAGTCAATCTACAAGGCAAGAAGTCTATGATCAATGTCATTATGGTTTGAATTTAATGGATTTTGAAGGAATAAATTCAGAATCTTTAGAATATATGTGTGGACAGATTCCAATCATAAATTCTATAGAAGGGGATCTTAGCCAATTTTGTAAGTTATGGGATATTGGAAAGAATATTGATGCTCAAAACTATAAAATTGTTGCTTCTAATATTTGTGCAGAAAGTTTAGATGTGCAATTAAATCGAAGATTACATATGCGTAATTTATATAAAACATATTTTACGAAAGATAAATTTTTTGAAACATTAGATGAAATAGGAGGAAGTTTATGAGTCGTCATGAAGAAAAGAAGAAGTCTATAGTTTTTATAATATTTGGAATTTTATTATCCATTGTCTTAGTTGTATTTACAGGTGCTTTAATGTACCAATTATATAATTTACAAGTATTGCCAGATAGCTTTTTGATTCCAGTTCTAATTGCACTTGTATTATTTGCGTTAATTTTATTATTACTTATTAATTTTTGTACACGTGGAATTATTAGTAAAATCATCTATTCATTTTTAGTCATTGCGATTTGTGTTGTATATGGATTTGGAAACTTTTATTTGTATTCTACAAGTAAGACTTTAACAACAGTAACAACACAATCCAATAAAGCGAAAAACACAGTTTCAGTCATTGCGATGAATTCTAGCAGCATGGAAGATGTAAAGAGTTTAGAAGGTGCTAAGCTAGGTGTTTTGACAAATATTGGTAAGGAATCTACACAAAAATCATTGAAGGATATTAAAAAGAATAAGGTAACTTATACGAAAGAAAAGTATGATAATGTGCCTAGTTTGATTAAGGCTTTGTATGATGGGGATGTGGATGCGGTTGTATTAAATGAAGCGTATCGTTCCAATGTATGTGATATTGAAGAATATGCCAATTTCAACAATGAGACAAAGGTGATTCATAAAACGGTGTATTATACAAAAGAAAATAGTTCTCCATTAGCGGTTTCGGATATTACTTCAAAACCATTTAATATTTTAATTAGTGGAAACGATTCATTTGGTACATTAGATGAAAATTCAAGATCTGATGTAGATATGGTGGTTACAATCAATCCAGTGACTTCAACAATTTTATTAACAAGTATTCCTCGTGATTCTTATGTTTATGAAGTTTGTGATGACTATGCATGTAACTATGGGGTAACAGATAAGTTAACACATACAGGAATGTATGGTGTCGATACGACAAAGGATACAATTGAAAATTTATTAGATATTGAAATTAACTATGTATATCGTGTGAACTTCACAAGTATGATCAATATTGTAGATGCACTTGGTGGAGTGGATGTAACTGTACCAGAAGGTATGGCGGTTTCTAAATTTTATACAAATAGTAATTTAGAAGGTGTGCATGAAGGTAAAAACCACTTAGATGGAAAACGTGCATTAGCTTATTCTCGTGAAAGAAAAGCTTACTTAGATGGGGATGTTCAACGTGCTCGTAACCAGCAACAAGTATTGCAGGCTATGTTTAAAAAGGCTACATCACCAGAGATCATTAAAAACTATACAAGTTTATTAAATGCCTTGATTAGTGCTTTTGATACAAATATGACGACTCAAGAAATTACTTCTTTTATTAAATACCAAATTCAGGCAAAACCAAATTGGAAATTTGAACAATTTGTTCTTAAAGGAGACAATGATCTACGTGTAAGTCCAGAACTTGGTTCGGAAGTCAGTGTCGTTATCTTATATGATTCTTATATCAATATTGCACATGATAAGATTCAAGCTGTATTGGATGGAAAATCAAGTGATACAGTAGAAGCAGATGAAGATACTCCAGCAGGTACTTTATCTGAAGAAGAAATTGAAGCACAAATTCAGTATGGTTTAATGACAGAAGCTCCAATTGAAGAAGAAGGTTCAGAAATTTATTACGGAGGTAACTAGATAGTAGTCTAAGCATTACCTATGGATCCTCTAATAAAGAGTTATAGTTGAAACGAAGAAAATATTAGGGGAAGCTATGCTTCCCCTGTAATGTTATGAAAGACTAGGTGTATTTATGAAAGTGTTATTCAAATTTGTTTTATTATCAGCTATGCTGATTAGTTTACAGGCTGCCAAAAAAAGTGATGAAGTTGCAATATATCAATTATCTAATCAATCGTATTCACAAATGATGTCTTACATTATTGAAGATGAAGGAACAACGATTGTGGTAGATGGTGGAACAGCTGAAGATGAAGAAAACTTAATTAAGACAATCAAAAAGTAAGTAAAGATCGTAAGGTAGAAGCTTGGTTTTTAACACATTATCATAAAGATCTTACGGGTGCTTTGGCAAAATATCTACAGAGCGGTTCAAATGAAATACAAATTGATAAAGTCTACTACAATTTTCCTGAAGAATCTTGGGTAGAAAGTTATGAATCCCATCGTTATGAGGATGTAGTTGCGATTGATCAAGGTTTAAAGACATTTAAAAACAAGGAAGTCGTTTCATTGAATCAAAAAATTACTGTGGGTAAAGATCAAGTCGATGTATTAAGAACTTACAATCCAGAAATCACAGAAAATGCCGGAAATAATTCATCAAGTGTATATAAAATGAATGTACAAGGAACAAAAATTTTATTCTTAGGTGATTTAGGTGTTGAAGGTGGCGAAGAACTTTTGAGTTTAAACAAAGAAGCCATTCAAAATATGGATTATGTTCAAATGGCCCACCATGGACAAGCAGGTGTAAATGAAGAGGTGTATCAAGTTATTGATCCTAAATATTGTTTATGGCCAACCACAGATTGGTTATGGAAAAATGAGGCAAAAGCCTATAAAACAGATGAAACAAAACAATGGGTCAAAGCTTTACATGTTAAGAAAAATTATGTGGCAGACAATGGGACTGTCCGTATTGAATTAAAGAAAAAAGAAAAATAGATTGTGAGGAAGAAATATGGATTTTTTGAGAAGTCTTAAAAAGAACAAAGAGTTAATATGGTTTTTAGCTAAGGATGATATTAAAAAAAGATATGCTGGATCCTCATTAGGAATTATATGGGCCTTTGCACAACCATTAGTAACCATTATCATTTATTGGTTCGTGTTTCAAGTTGGATTGCGTTCAATTGCACCAGGACAATATGGAGACATGCCTTATTTAGTATGGATCATGTGTGGTTTGATTCCATGGTTCTTTTTTAGTGACGGTATTAACAGTGTGACTTCTGTATTCCTTGAATATAGCTATTTAGTAAAAAAAGTTGTCTTTGATATTAAAATTTTACCGGTTATTAAAATTATTTCAGCTACATTCGTACATATTTTCTTTATCTTTTTGATTTTTATTATCATGGCCTTATTTGGATACATGCCTACACTTTGTTATATTCAGGCATTTTATTATTCAATCTGCATGATTTGTTTGATTCTAGCCATTGGATATTTTACATCTAGTATTTCAGTATTTTTTAGAGATCTTCCTCAATTTGTACAAGTATGTTTATCAGCAGGTATGTGGTTAACACCAATTATGTGGCCATTTGAAATGCTTCAAGGATATTGGTTCTCATTTATCTTTAAGTTAAATCCAATGTTTTATATCGTAGAAGGATATCGTAGTGCCATTTTAGGACATCAATGGTTATTTTCAAATTGGAAACTTACAATCTATTTCTGGTGTGTTGTTGTAGTATTGACTTTGATTGGGCGAAATGTGTTTAAAAAGATGAAGCCTCATTTTGCGGATGTTTTATAGGAGATAAGAAAATGGATAGTGTTATTGAAATAAAAAATATTTCCAAAATCTATAATTTATATAATAAACCAAGTGATCGATTAAAAGAGGCTTTATTTTCACGTAAATCGAGACATACTGAATTTGCGGCCTTAAATGATGTTTCTTTTAATGTAAATAAAGGAGAAATCCTAGGCATCATTGGTAAAAATGGAAGTGGAAAATCGACAATTTTAAAAATTATTACAAGTGTATTAACACCAACATCAGGCGAATGTATTGTCAAAGGTAAAATTGCTGCTTTACTAGAACTTGGTGCAGGTTTCAATATGGAATATACGGGTATTGAAAATATTTATCTAAATGGACAGATGATTGGTTTTTCTAAAGAAGAAATGGATAAAAAACTACAGGCAATTATTGATTTTGCCGATATTGGAGAACATATTTATCAACCAGTTAAAACATATTCAAGTGGTATGTTTGCTCGTTTGGCTTTTTCTGTCGCAATCAGTGTAGATCCAGATATTTTGATTGTAGATGAAGCTTTATCCGTTGGGGATGTTTTCTTCCAAAATAAATGTTACCGTCGTTTTGAAGAATTTAGAGAACGTGGTAAAACCATTTTATTTGTAACGCATGATATGGGTAGTGTCATTCGTTATTGTAATCGTTGTGTTTTATTAAATGCAGGTAAGAAAGTGGCTGAAGGAAAGCCACAGGAAATGGTTGATCTATATAAACGCATTATGGTTGGTCAATGGAATGAAAATGAAGAGAATACTCAAGATTCTACATCGATTCAAAGTTCAAATGTTAAGGCAGATGAATTATGGAAAGATCAAATCAGTACAAATCCTGATATTGAAGTCTATGGAGATGGAAGAGCGGATATTATTGATTTTGGAATTTTCTCGGATACAGGAGATATTGGAAATAATGTCTATAAAGGCGATTATTATTCAGTAAAAATGAAAGTTCGTATCAATGAAGATAATTTGAATCCAATTTTTGCGTTTAAGTTAAGAGATATCAAGGGAACGGAATTAACAGGAACAAACACAATGTTAGAAGATATTGACACTTCTCAATGTAAAAAAGGAGATATTGTTACAATTACATTTAGACAAAAACAATATTTACAGCCAGGACAATATTTAGTGTCTTTAGGATGTACAGCTTTTGAAGGGGATCAATTTGTCGTATATTGCCGAAACTATAATTGTTGCGTTTTAGGCGTTGTTGCACAAAAAGGTACGATCGGTATATTTGATAGTGAGTCTGAAGTGAGTGTTTCTGTCGAATAGTATAAGTATGTTATAATATGTATATATATTTTTAAAAAAGGTGAAATTATGGATGTAAGTATAGTAATACCAACAAAAAACGGTGGTGCTTTATTTGATGAAGTACTAACGATGATTGATAAACAAGAAACAGAATATGAATATGAAGTGATTTGTGTAGATTCTGGTTCAACAGATGATACGGTAGACATTATTAAACGTCATCATTGTATTTTGAAACAAATTGATAAAACAGAATTTGGCCATGGTAAAACACGAAATTTAGGAGCAAGTTTAGGAACTGGTGAGTATATTATCTTTATTACACAAGATGCTTTACCTTATGATACGCACTGGATTCAAAATTTTATTGATGGTATGAAATCCGATCCTGAAATTGTAGGTGGTTTTGGAAAACACTATCCATATCCGGATTGTAATATTTTTGATAAAAGAGACCTAACTTTACTATTTCAAGGGTATGGTACTACGAATACGATTTATCAATTAGAAGATAAAGAGCGTTATAAAAATGAAGAGGGTTATCGTCATTTGTTAGCTTTTTATTCAGATAATAATTCATGCATGAGAAGAGATATTTGGGAAAAATATCCATATGATGATGTGAACTTTGCAGAAGATCAAATCTGGGCAAAGAAGATGATTGAGCTTGGCTACAAAAAGTTATATTGTCCTTATGCAGGGGTATACCATTCTCATAATTATGAGCTAGAAACATACAAACAAAGATTTTATGATGAATATAAGGGTATATATACAATCCATAAATATGTAATGGTAAAAGACATCCCCCATTTACTTGTGGGATATTATAGATTTGTGAAAAATAATTTGAATTATGTTAATTCATTGAATATGGATGCAGCTGAAAAGAAAAAATGGCGTAAATATGCGATTAAAAGAGATTGGTATCGATTCTATTCTGCATATATGGCAGGTAAGTATTATCGTAGTTCAAAATCAAAACAAGAGAAAATGGATCAAAAGTTTTCTCAGCAGTTAAGACAAATCAATCAATAGAGGTGTAAATATGAAGGTAAGAAAAATAATCAATTCGCTACAAAGAAGAGGTTTAAAGGGATCTATTAAAAGATTTTATCAAGGACGTGAAAAAATGGATGTGATTGGTATGTGGGGCTTTATCACGGATACGAAGGAAACACCATTTAGTCTAGAGGACTATAAAAAACATAAAGAAGGAAATCAAATCACATTAAACTGGGTGATTCCTGAAATGGGTGAAGGATCAGGTGGACATTTGAATATTTTCCGCTTTGTTTCTTACTTAGAAAGACATGGCGTGCATAACCGTATGTATTTATTCCGTCATTCACGTTTCCAAAGTGATGAAAGCTTACGTGAGTTTGTACACAAATATTTCTCAATTTTGGATGAAAATGTTGAGTTGTATTATGATACAAAGATGATGAAATTTGCGGATGGTACAGTGGCAACAAGTTGGGATACAGCTTATTGTGTACGTAATTTTAATAACACAATTTCAAAGTTTTATTTTATTCAAGACTTTGAGCCACATTTCTTTGCGCATGGTTCAGAATATGAATTTGCGGAACAAACATACAAGTTTGGTTTTAGAGGTATTACTGCAGGAGACTGGTTAAAAGATATTTGTATAAATGATTATAATATGAAAGCTGATAGCTTTAGCTTTTCGTATGATAAGGATCTATATACTGTTAAGAAAAAACAAGATAGTACTAAACGCGTATTCTTCTATGCACGTCCAGTCACACCTCGAAGAGATTTTGAATTAGGTTTATTAGCTTTAAATGAACTTTCTAAAAAGATTCCAGATTTAGAAGTTGTTTTCGCGGGATGGGATGTATCACAATATGAAATTCCATTTAAATATCAAAGTCTTGGTATCATGAAAATTGAAGATTTGTCTGAATTATATGGTAAATGTGATTTGTGTCTAGTTATTTCAAACACAAACCTTTCCTTACTTCCTCTTGAAGTTATGGCTTCAGGTTCTGTTGCCGTATGTTCAAAAGGAGCAAATAGTGAATGGTTAGTTAATGAGGATAATAGTATTTTAGTATCTTATGATCCAAATGAAATGGCTAATACTATGTATACATATTTGAATGACTCAGAAAAATTAGATGCAATTCGTCAAAAGGGAATTGAATTTGTTCAACATACATCTTGGGATGTTGAAGGAAAGAAAGTTCTAGATGCAGTCTTGAAAGGAATTAAAGAAGATGAAGAAAGTTTTAATAATAGGGGGTAATGGTTTCATTGGTGCAAATCTTGCTCGCTATTTGAGTAAAGAATATAAAGTTTATTCTTTTGACATTCAAAATCCGAAAGAAAAAAATCCGAATGTAGAATATGTCGAAGGTGATTTTTTTGATGATGAAATTCTAGAAAATGCGATTCAAGATAAAGATATTGTGATTCACTCTTTAAGTACAGTCAATCCAGGAAATTCAAATAAACGCTTTATGCAAGGGTATTCTAGAGACTTTGTGCAAAGTGCACACTTATTTGATTTATGTGCACAAAAGAATATTAAAGTGATTTTCTTGTCTTCTGGTGGAACGGTTTATGGAATTCAAGAAGAACAGCCAATTAAGGAATCAAGTTTGGCGAATCCAATCAATCATTATGGTTCAGTAAAACTATGTATTGAAACGGTCTTAAAGACATTTAATAAACAATCTCATTCCAATATGATAATTGCGCGTATTTCAAATCCATATGGTCCTGGACAAGATTTTAATAAAGGCGTTGGATTTATTGACGCAGCTTTGAAAAAGACATTAAATCATGAACAGATTGAAATCTGGGGGGATGGAAGTGTTGTACGAGACTATATCTATATTGAAGATGTTTGTGAAATGATTGGTTCATTGATCAATTATGATGGGGATGAAGAAGTCTTTAATGTCAGCAGCAATCAAGGTATTTCATTAAATGATGTAATTTCAAAAATGAAAGAATATGGTTTAGAGCCTGATGTTGTTTATAAAGATGCAAGAAGTGTAGATGTTCCTAAGGTGGTTTTGGATAACCATAAGATTGAAAGTATTCACGAATGTAAGATTCGTTCTTTTGAAGAAGGTTTAAAGTTGTATATTGATTATTTAAAAAATACTAGTTTTTAATGGAGAAAATTATGAAGCAGATCAGGAAGTATAGAGATTTTTACAACAACATTAAATATCGTACAAATGTATTTGAATGGTATCCATTTAAAGAAGATGCCAAATTATTATATGTTGGCGATAGTGCAATTTTAGAATCTTATTTTTTACAACGCTTCAAATGTGGTACGACTTCCTTATCTGATCTAGATTCATTGAATGATTCTACTTTTGATTATATTATTGTCGATGGCGAATTTGATTGCATGTATGATAAAGAAGCAGCATTATGTGATTTATTGAATAAATTAGATTTAGAAGGACAACTGATCCTTTTAACAAACAATAAATTAGCTCTTCGTTATTTTGCAGGAGTTAAGGAGTTTGAGTCGGATGAATTCTTTGGAAATCTAAAAAAACATACGAATTTATATTCAAAGAATCAATGGGATACATTATTTTCTAAATTAAAAGTTCATGCTCAATACTATTATCCATATCCAGATTATTTCTTAACAACACAAGTTTTAAGTGATGAATGGTTGACTGGTAATATTAATTTAGAATATGAGGATTGTCATGAACTTAGATATCGTTTCTTTAATGAAAATATAGCTTTACAATCCCTTGTAGAATCTGGTGATTTTGCGACGTTTAGTAATTCATTTATGATTATTCTTTCAAATCATAAGAGTAATATTATTTATTCAAAGATTTCTTCAGAAAGAAAAGATAATTTTAAAATATGTACAAATATTTTAAAAGATCAGGATACATATCGTGTAGAAAAAATCGCATTAGATCCTTCTGGAATTTCTCATTTTGAAAGAATTCATCAATTTTATAAAACAACGAAACATAATGATTTATTTCATTATTGTCCAGTACAATTAGAGAATAACACATTAATTTTTGATTTTATCAAAGGTGAGAATCTTGAATCCATTGTCAATGGATATGTGAAACATGATCAGTTGGACAAGATTTTTGAAACAATGGATTTGTTGTATAAAATCAACACGTATGAAGATATTGTTGATTTTAAAGTAAATCACGAATTTATAGATGTGTTTGGCAAACAGGATGAAAGTCGTTTATTAGATCAGCAGTGTATTCGTTTCTGTGATATAGATGTCATTTTAGAAAATGTAATTCTAACGCAGAATCATACATATTCAATTTTAGATTATGAATGGGTATTTGATTGTACTATTCCAGTCTCATTTATTATGTATCGAGCTATTTTACATAGTATTGCGCTTTCTAAACTCAATGAGGAAGAAATTGAGAAAATTTATTTACGTTATGGGATTACCAAAGAATTAAAAGAAGTTTATTTGGCAATGGAAGAACATTTTCAAGCCTATGTATCGGATTTAAAAATAAGAGATTATTATAGTTCTTTACCAAGACAAGTCATTGATTTGCGTAAAGAAATTGATCGACATTATGTAGATATTATTATTGGTGATGATAAAGAATATGTGTTTAATTCAGGTCAGATCCATTACGAAAAAGAAGTTGGGTGTTCTGATTTTAAAATTGAATTTGGTAAAAAGGCAATTTTTAAATTGAATGGAATAAAAGTCAATGGGAACATAGTTTCTAATATTAAGACAAATGCTACTTTTGTGATTCATGATGATTATTATTTTATAGACGTGCCACAAATAGATGTACAAAATAAAGAGGCTGGTTTATTCGAATTTGATTTCTATATGTATTATTATGGTGAAGATTGTATCGATAATATTATTAATTTAATTGATGCAAATCATAGTTTAAATGAGGAACTAAATAGACTAAAGAGTTCTAAGCTTTATCGTTTTATGAAAAAATAATTTTGATTATTGTTAAAATTATCTTATAATGCTAAAGAAATAGGAGAGGTAGTATGTTAAAAACTTTAGTTGTCATACCTGCATATAATGAAGCTTTAAATATTGAAAAGACTGTGCAGGATATACATGAAAATGCACCTTGGGTTGATTATGTAGTTATTAATGATGGATCCAAAGATAATACATTAGATGTTATACAAAAGAATAAGTTTAATTATATTGATGGATTTTGCAATTTAGGACTTTTTGGTGCGGTTCAAACCGGATTTAAATTAGGATTCATGGAAGATTATGATGTTGTGATTCAATTTGATGGAGATGGTCAACATTCAGCTGAATATATTGAACCATTAGTCAAAGAAATTGAAAATGGAAACAATATTGTGATTGGTTCTCGATTTGTGACGGAAAAGAAGCCATTTACGGCTAGAATGATTGGTAGTCGTTTGATTGCAGGTGCTATCAAGATGGTAACGGGAAAAACAATTAAAGATCCTACAAGTGGCTTTAGAGCGTATGATAAGGCATGTATTAAGGATTATGCTACAGAAACAAATAATCCACCTGAACCGGATACTTTGGTATATATGTTAAGAAAACAACGTAAGATCAAAGAAATTCAAGTAGAGATGAGTGAAAGAGAATTTGGGGAATCGTATTTAAATTTAGTCAATACGATTAAATATATGAGTCGAATGATGGTATCTATCTTTTTGATTCAACCATTTAGAAAGGTTTAATAGATATGAGTATAGAATTACAATTATTTTTTATAATCGCAAGTGTCATTACTTTTCTTTTTGTGATTAAAAAGATTCAAAAAAATGGATATGACATTGCGGATGCGGTTATATGGATCTTATGGGCGTTACTATTATTGGTTATTAGTATTTTTCCACAAATACCAACTTGGTTTTCAAAAAAACTTGGATTTATGTCTTCAGCTAACTTTATTTTTTGTATGTTCATTTTCTTTTTGTATATTATGTTATTCAACCAAAATGCACAAATTTCTAAATTAAGAGAGACTCAAAAAGAATTGATTCAAAAATTAAGTATCCGTGAATATAAATCTAGAAAAGAGGAATAATTGTGAAAGAATATATTATAGGTTTTTTATTTGTAATTGCTCTTTCACTATTGTTCTACTCACTGGGATCTGTAATTATCAATAAAGAAAAATCCGATGGCTATAAATTGATGGTGGGATATTTAATTTATAGTTTTTTTATTGGATTATCTGGAATGATTGTTCAATTTTTTAACATTCCTTGGAAGATTTATTTTTATATTGTCATTTTATGGATGATTGGACTTATTCTTTTCATTATTTATCAAGTTATAATCAAACATAAAAAAATATTTTATGATGGTATCAAGGAATATATTAAAAATAATTATTTTTTATTTATAGTGACTATTTTATTAATGACAGTCTTTATGTTTACTTACAATGCCTTATGGTTTGGTAATCATTTGGATGACGGTTATTATATTACTAAAATTGCGGATTTACCATATGTGAAAGATCCATATACCTTTAATTATTCAACTGGATTTCAAGATAAGTTTTCATTAGAAAGAATCTTAAATACACACGAATTAGAATTATCCGTATATGTTTATTTATTACGAATGTCTCCAAGCTTGTTTACACGTTTCTTTATGTCTGGCTTGCACTATTTTGTGTTTGCGAATAGTTTAAGTGCGTTTGCGTATGTGATTATAAAGAAAATCAATAAAGATTTTAATTATTATTTTGTGCAATTTGTTCCTACTATTTTATTATTGTTTTCTTTTAATGAAAACTTTATTCGGTATTTCAACATTGCTTTTTTCTTTGATTCACATCAGTTTGCAAATGCAATCTACTTTGGATCATCCGTTGTTCGTGTTATGTCTTTTATTTTCTTGTTGACACCTTTTATTGAAAGCAAGAAAGTAGATTTTAAGATGATTTTGTGTGTTGTTGGAATTTCTGTCGTGTTGATGTCAAAATCAAGTATTGCACTGCCTTTGATTATATTGATCTCTTTATTCTATGTTATAACAACATTTGTATTTATGAATAAAAAGTATTTATCGGCAATTCTATTATTTGGATTGTTTATTGTAGTTTCCGTTTGCGCATCTTTATTTATAGATGTTTCTAGAATGCAAAACTGTGTTCATGATGACATTTTATTAGTGAATAGCCACTCTATTTTATTATTGACTAGTTACGCAATTATTATTTTGAGTTATTTATTAAAGAACAAGTATGTAAATCGAATGAGTACGATACTTCTACTTTTATTGGTATTTACACAAACTCCAATTTTATCTGGTTTATATTACGCTACATCTATTTATGCATTTGTTTCTTGTAGAGGTTTAACATTAATCAATTATACTTGTATTATGTATGCATTTATTTTAATTGTATATTTTACAAGCAAGATTCGATTTAGCCAAGTATTATATTCTGTAATATGTTTATGTTTGTTTGCAACTAGTGTGTTTTCATATCATTTGGCTGGAGGTAGCTTATTTTTTGATGAGCACAAAATATCACAATATAGCTTGGGCCATGCACTAAATGTGATTGCACACAATCCTGAGTTTATGCCTGAAACAACCATTGAATTAGGATATACTTTACAAAATTATGCAGAAGACAACAATAAAGAATTAAATGTGATTATGACACGTTTGATTTTAAGTGATGGTGCAGCCCATGCTTTACCAATTATCTTAAGAACATACTGTCCTTCTGAAAAAATACATATTATTTCAGCTTTATATCGTTATGCAAATCCATCCACAACGAAATTTAAAGATTTTAAAGAAGAAGATCAATCTTTATTTGAAGCCTATACGGTGAATCCTTCTCAAGAAAATTATGAGAAGTTAAAGAATATGGTGGATACATATGATATTAATTGTTTAGTTATGCCAAATAATAGTTATGATGCAGATGTCAAAAATTTGGGGTATACATTATTAAAATGTGTAACTAACGATTTTAATGATGTAACACATTATATTTATGTAAGATAGAATTATGAATTACTATAAAACAGGCGAATTCGCACGTCTTGCGAATGTGAGTGAAAGAACAATTCGATATTATGACAAAATAGGGTTATTAAAACCCTCTTTTGTTATGGAAAATGGATATCGTCAATATAGTGATTTGGACTTATTGAAGTTACAGAAGATTTTATCATTAAAACATTTGGGGTTTAGTATTGAAGAAATCTTTCCAATGGTTATGGACAATACAAATCTTAAGGAGAGTTTTGAATTGCAGATTGATTTGATTGAGGATAAAATCTCTCATTTACAATCTTTAAAGGATGCTTTAAAAAGAGCAAGTCAGTCGGATAATCTTTCTTGGAATATGATTTTATCTTTAGTTCAACTGTCGAATGAAGAAACGAATATTATTGAGCAATATAAGAATGCGAAAAACTTAAATGATCGTATTCGTCTTCATGAAAAGTATTCTACAAATAAGCAGGGATGGTTTAATTGGTTGTTTGAGAAGATTGATTTTTCTAAAGTAAATCGCTTATTAGAGCTTGGTTGTGGCAATGGTAAGTTGTGGCAAGAGAATAAGATTGATTTAAGAAATCGAGAAATATTCTTATCGGATATTAGTGAAGGTATGGTGGAAGAGGTTCGTAATAAATTAGGTTCGGATTTTAACTGTATTGTAGCAGATGCTGAAAAGATACCTTTTAAAGATGCTTATTTTGATTCTATTATTGCCAATCATGTTTTATTTTATTTAAATGATTTAAATCAGGGATTAAAAGAGATAAGTAGAGTATTAAAACCAAATGGAGTTTTATATTGTAGTACATATGGCAGTAGGCATATGAAAGAAATTACGGATATTGTTCAGAACTTTGATTCTAGAATAAATCTTTCAAATCATAGTTTGTATGATGTATTTGGTTTAGAAAATGGTGAAGATATATTAAAAAAATATTTCACGAGTGTTCAAAGAATGGATTACCATGATTCATTAGAGATTACAGAATCTAAGCCTTTGATTGATTATATTATGTCTTGTCATGGTAATCAAAATGAAATGTTGGGGCCTAGACTAAATGAGTTTAAAGAATATATTGAAGAATTGTTGATGAATAATGGTAAAATAATTGTGACAAAACAAGCCGGTCTTTTTGTGTGTGGGAAGTAATAGATTTAATGAATGGGGTTAGATTGTATGGATAAAGTTAAGCGAATATTAAAGAGTGTTAATATTTATAAAATAAAAGGGGCTCTTCGTATCATTAAACATGATGGTTTCAAAGCATTGATTCACCGATTAAGATATGGTTCAGGGTATTGGATGGGATATGATGCTTGGTTTAAAAAGCATTGTGCTAGTGATGTACAACTACAGGAACAAAGAAACAAACAATTTTCCTATTGTCCTTTAATTAGTATTGTGGTCGCAACATATAATACAAAAGAGAAATATCTACAAGAAATGATCGATTCTTTAATTCATCAGTCTTATTCAAATTGGCAATTGTGCATTGGCGACGGAAGTACAAATGACTCTGTAGAAACATATATTAAAGAACATTATGCCAATGAATCTCGTATTATATACAAAAAACTAGAAGAGAATTATGGTATATCAGGAAATACGAATCGTGCTTTAGAACTTGCTACGGGTGATTATGTTGGATTCTTTGATCATGATGATCTATTAACTTCGGATTGTTTATATGAAATTGTAAAGAGTCTTCAAAAAGTGCATCATGAATGTATCTATACAGATGAAGATAAGTTAAACGATAGTACACACTATTTTGAAGATCCGCATTTTAAACCGGACTTTAGTATTGACTTATTGCGTTCACAAAATTATATTTCGCATTTTTTTGTCGTCAGTATGGACATTATTAAAAAAGTGGGTGGTCTTCGTAGTGAATTTGATGGTTCACAAGATCATGACTTTATATTTAGATGTGTTGAAAAAGCAAATAGTGTTTATCATGTGCCAAAAGTTTTATATCATTGGCGTATGCATCCTTTATCAACGGCAATGGATCCAGAAAGTAAAATGTATTGTTATGAAGCAGGAAAAAGGGCAGTTGAATCTCACTTAGAGCGTGTTGGAATTAAGGCTCAAGTCGAGATGTTGCCTAAGCCATTTTATGGTATGTATCATGTGATATATGATACTTTAAATGATCCTAAGGTTTCGATTTTGATTCCGAATATGAATAATAAAGCTTTACTAAAGAATTGTGTGGACTCATTATTGGAAGTGAATACATATAAAAATATTGAGATTGTGATTGTTGAAAATAATAGTACAGAAAAAGATATTTTTGAATATTATGAAGAACTTCAAAAACAACATTCGAATATCAAGGTGGTCACTTATAAAGGGAAATTTAATTATTCAAAAATCAATAATTTTGGAGTAAAACAGACTTCAGGGGATTATATCTTATTCTTGAATAATGATACAAAAGTGATTGAGCCAAATTCAATTCGAGATATGTTAGGTATTTGTATGCGTGAAGATGTGGGTGCTGTTGGGGCTAAGCTTTTATATAAAGACAATACAATTCAACATGATGGTGTCATTGTAGGCTATAAAGGGTATGCGATGCATGCATTCTTATTTCTTGGAAAAGATGATTTTGGATATATGGGTAGACCTAAAGTGTCATGGAATGTATCGGCAGCAACAGCTGCATGTTTAATGAGTAAACGATCAATTTTCAATGCGGTTGGTGGCTTTGATGAACAATTTAAAGTGGCATGTAATGATGTGGATTTTTGTTTAAAGATTCGTGCTTTAAATAAGTTGATCGTAGAAGATAACTTTTCAATTTGGTACCACTATGAATCTAAGACACGAGGTTTAGAGGATACGCCAGAAAAGAAAGAGCGTTTTAATCAAGAGATTGCGAAATTTCAAAAAAAATGGCCGGATATTTTGGGAAGTGGTGATCCTTTCCACAATCCAAATTTTGATTTGAATAAAGGTCCATTTCGTTATCCAGACTAGAAAAAGGGGTTGAAAGTAGTATGATTTCAATATTAATGTCTACATATAAAGAAGAAGAAAGATTGTTACGACAGGCAATTGAATCGATTTTAAATCAAACGTATACGGATTTTGAATATATCATTATATTGGATTTTCCTGATAATGAAATGCATAAAAGAGTGATTCATGAGTATGCTTCAAAGGATCATCGAATTCAATTTTATATCAATGAGAAGAATATGGGGCTTACGAATTCGTTAAATCGTGGAATTTCTTTATGTCATGGTGATTATATTGCGCGTATGGATGCGGATGATATTAGTTTACCGGATCGTTTAGAAAGACAATTGAATTATTTAGAGAAAAATGATTTTGATTTGATTGGTGGAATAACTGAAATGATCAATGAGGATGGTACATTATTATATAGCATTAAGAGTGTACCGACTAAGCCTGAAAAGATCAATAAAGCTTTGTGTTATGGACAATGTATTGCCCATCCGACTTGGCTTGGTAAAAAGGTTGTATTTGATAGTTTAGATGGATATCGCAAAATGCCTTTATGTGAGGATTATGATTTTACTTTAAGAGCGGTTTTAAAGGGTTTTAAAATTTCAAATTTAAATGAGCCAGTTTTAAAATATAGAATGACCGCAAATAGTGTATCTCGTTCTAATTTGTTTGAACAATATTTATACATGTCTTATATCACAAGTGAATACAAAAATAAGCGTGTAGCTAGTGGAGATAAGGCATATGTTTATGTGCAGCAACATTTAAAAGATAAAGATTCAAAGAATTATTTAAAGGCGAATGTAATCTTTAATCGTATGTTGCAGGAGATGTCAGATAAACAATTATTATCCTTTATTAAGGATGGCTTTTGTTTATTATTTAGTTCAAAGTATTACTTAAATAAAATATTTAGATTTATAATGTTGACAATAAACTCTTGACCCTAACGTAACGTTAGGGTTTATTTTATATGTATGATATAATTATGTTAATTATGGAGGACTCAACATGAAAGGTATTATTTTAGCTGGTGGTAGTGGTACTCGTTTGTATCCTTTGACAAAGGTTACAAGTAAGCAATTGCTTCCTATTTATGACAAGCCAATGATTTATTATCCAATGTCTATTTTAATGCAGGCAGGCATTCGTGAGATCTTGATTATTTCAACTCCGGATGATACACCTCGTTTTCAAGAATTACTAGGGGATGGCCATCAATTTGGAATTGAGCTTTCTTACAAAGTTCAGCCAAGTCCTGATGGTTTAGCACAAGCATTTATCTTGGGTGAAGAATTTATTGGTAATGATAGTTGTGCAATGATTTTGGGTGATAATATTTTCCATGGTCATGGATTAACGAAGCGTCTTCGTGCGGCTGCTGAAAATGAAGTGGGAGCTACCGTATTTGGTTATTATGTAGAAGATCCTGAACGTTTTGGTGTGGTTGAATTTGATTCTGAGGGTAAGGCTATTAGTTTAGAGGAAAAGCCAGCTTGTCCTAAGTCAAATTATGCGGTAACAGGATTATATTTCTATGATAATAAAGTGGTAGAGTATGCGAAAAACTTAAAGCCAAGCGCTCGTGGAGAACTTGAAATTACAGATTTGAACCGTATTTATTTAGAGAATGGTGAATTGAATGTCACATTACTTGGTGATGGATTTACTTGGTTAGATACGGGTACACATGAATCTTTAGTGGATGCCACTAATTTTGTGAAGACAATTGAGGAGCACCAACATCGTAAGATTGCTTGTCTTGAAGAGATTGCGTATGACAATGGATGGATTGGTGATGAAGAATTGGCTTCTACGTATGAAATCTATAAGAAGAATCAGTATGGTGCTTATTTAAAGAAGATCATGGATCGTAAGTATATTAAATAATGGGGGTATTAGAATGAAGGTAACTGAAACAAAGATTCCTGGAGTATTAATTATTGATACAGATGTATTTGGAGATCATAGAGGGTATTTTACGGAGACGTATTCAAAGCCTAAATATGAAAAATTAGGTATTACGGTTGATTTTGTACAGGACAATATGTCTTTTAGTGCACAGAAGGGTACACTTCGTGGATTGCACTGGCAAAATCCGCCTTATGCACAAAGTAAATTGGTTTCTTGTACAAAGGGAACTGTCATTGATGTTGCGGTCGATATTCGCAAAGGTAGTCCTACTTTTGGTCAATGGGTAAGTGTAGAGCTTAGTGAAGAAAATCATAGACAATTCTTTATTCCACAAGGATTTGCGCATGGATTTTTAACTTTGACAGATAATGTTGAATTTAGATATAAAGTCGATAATGCCTATAATAAAGAGTCTGAAGGTGGAATGCGTTATGATGATCCGACTTGTCATGTAGATTGGGGTTCATTATTAAATGGTATTGAGCCTGTGTTAAGTGAAAAGGATCAGGTAGGTCCAACTTTGGAAGAGTCAAATAATCAATTTGTATATGAAGGAGAATAAAAATATGAAAATTTTAGTAACGGGTGGTGCTGGTTTCATTGGTGGAAACTTTGTACATTATATGGTCAATAAATATCCTGAGGATATGATTGTAAACTTAGATAAATTAACATATGCAGGTAACTTAGAGACTTGTAAGCCTGTAGAGGATAAGCCTAACTACAAGTTTATTAAGGGTGATATTGCAGATCGTGAATTTATCATGGATTTGTTTGAAAAAGAAAAATTTGATGTCGTTGTTAACTTTGCGGCTGAAAGTCATGTGGATCGTAGTATTGAAGATCCTGAAATCTTCGTAAAGACAAACGTAATGGGAACGACTACTTTATTAGATGCTTGTGTTAAATATGGTATTCAAAGATATCACCAAGTTTCTACGGATGAAGTATATGGAGATCTTCCATTAGATCGTCCTGACTTGTTCTTTACTGAAAACACACCTTTACATACTTCAAGTCCTTATTCAAGTGCTAAGGCAAGTGCTGACTTATTTGTACTTGCATACCACAGAACATATGGTTTACCAGTAACGATTAGTCGTTGTTCAAATAACTATGGTCCTTATCATTTCCCAGAAAAATTAATTCCATTAATTATTTCTCGTGCCTTAAATGATGAAACAATTCCAGTATATGGAACTGGAGAAAATGTGCGTGACTGGTTACATGTATATGATCACTGTGTTGCCATTGATTTAATTGTTCGTAAGGGACGTGTTGGTGAAGTTTATAATGTGGGTGGTCATAATGAAAGAACAAACTTAGAAGTTGTAAAGACTGTACTTCATGCATTAAACAAACCAGAAAGCTTAATTACATACGTAACAGATCGTAAAGGTCATGATATGCGTTATGCGATTGATCCAACTAAGTTGGAAACAGAACTTGGATGGAAACCAAAATATACATTTGATACAGGTATTCCAATGACAATCCAATGGTATTTAGACAACAAGGAATGGTGGGAAAACATCATTAGTGGGGAATACCAAAACTATTTTGAAAAGATGTATGTAGAAAAAGGAAGAGCTAAGGAATAATCTTTAGCTTTTCTTATTATTTTGGTATAATCTTTAATGATTTGAGGTGTCAAAATGGATAACACATTAAAAAGATTACAAAATACAGAGTTAGAAATATTAGATGAAATTATGCGCATCTGTGATGCGAATGATATTCATTATGTGATGATGGGTGGTACATGTTTAGGTGCAATTCGTCATAAAGGGATAATTCCATGGGATGATGATATTGATGTAGGAATGTATCGTGAAGATTATAATCGTTTCAAGGAAATATGTAAAAAGGAATTGAATTCTAAATATTTCTTCCAAGATTTTGATACAGAAAAAAATTGTGGATTTATTTTTGGAAAAATCCGAAAAAACAACACAGAGATGGTTGAGGAATATGCCAAAGATGTTGATATGCATAAAGGAATCTGGGTGGATATTTTCCCATTTGATTATGTAAATGATGATTTTTCGATATTTCAAAAAGAATATAAGAAGTTATTGTTTATTAGAAATTTATTGATTGTCAAACAAGGTTTTAAAGTAAAAGAAGATGCTTCCAAAGCCGTTAAACTCACATATCACATGGTTCGTTGTGTTAGAGGAGTGTTGTCAGTTGATTCATTAAAAAATAAAATAATGAAAATTATGACTAAGTATGATAATACGAAAACAAATACGATGTTTCCTTATGGATGTGCTTGGAAAGAAAAAGAGTTAATTTCAAAGGATGAATTTTTTGACACAATTCGCGTAGATTTTGAAGGAAGAAAGGTTCCTGTCTTTAGAAGTTATGATAAATATTTAACTTCTTTATACAAAGATTACATGACGCTTCCTCCAATTGAAAAGCGTAATAGTGGACATGATTTAAGAAATGTTAAATTTGATAAGGAGAATTAGGATGAAGATTTTTGTGACAGGTGTTGCAGGTCAATTAGGTCATGATGTCATGAATGAATTGGCTTCTAGAGGATATGTTGGAGTAGGTACAGACTTAGCTGAAAGTTACAGTGGAATTCAGGATGGTACATATGTAACAACGGCTGAATATGTATCTTTAGATATCACAAACTCAGAGGCTGTAATGAATACAATTAAGTTTGTAAAGCCAGATGTTGTTGTGCATTGTGCGGCATGGACTGCAGTTGATTTAGCGGAAGATGAAGATAAACAGGCTAAAGTAAAAGCTATTAATGTGGATGGCACACAAAATATTGCGGATGCTTGTAAAGAGATTGATGCGAAGATGGTCTATATTTCTACCGATTATGTATTTGATGGTCAGGGAACAACGCCTTGGCAACCAGATTGTAAGGATTATAAGCCATTGAATGTATATGGACAGACAAAACTTGGTGGAGAACTAGCCGTATCAAATACTTTATCTAAATACTTTATTGTTCGTATTGCGTGGGTATTTGGAAAGAATGGAAATAACTTCATTAAGACGATGTTAAATGTAGGAAAGAAATTTGATACATTAAAAGTCGTGAATGATCAAATTGGTACACCAACTTATACTTATGATTTAGCACGTTTATTAGTTGACATGATTGAAACGGATAAATATGGTTATTATCATGCGACAAATGAGGGTGGCTATATCAGTTGGTATGATTTTGCGTGTGAAATTTTTAAACAAACGGGTTATACAAATACTGTAATTCCAGTCACAACGAAAGAGTATGGTTTATCTAAGGCAGCTCGTCCATTTAATTCTCGTTTGGATAAATCAAAATTAGTTGAAAATGGTTTTAAACCTCTTCCAACTTGGCAAGATGCTTTAAAGAGATATTTACAAGAAATTGAATTTTAGTTTAAAATAGCTTAATATATTATATATTGAGCTTTTTTTATGGAGGTAGAAAATGAATAAATTATCTATTATTATTCCTGTTTATAATTTAGAAAAGTATATTGGAAAATGCCTTGATTCAATTATTAAACAATTACCTCTAGATGGTTCAGTTCAATTATATACAATTGATGATGGAAGTAAGGATCATTCAAAAAGTGTTATTCAATCTTATGTGGAAAAGAATCATTGTATTCATTATGTATATAAAGAAAATGGTGGCGTTAGTTCAGCTAGAAATCTAGGACTAGAGTTGATTGATAGTGAATATGTAACCTTTATTGATGGGGATGATTGGGTATCCGATGATTATTTTACGGTTATACTAAAGGAATTAAAAAAGAATCCTGAGTTGGTTTGTTTTAATTGTTTTATTGCGTCTGATTTGAAAAGTGTCCAAAATATATGGGTAGGCAATGAAAAGGTGAATTTAAATCCTGGGGATGGTATGAATGGCTTTTTACAGTTTAAATACCAAAAGACAATTCGACCTTTTATTTGGAATAAAATATATAAATTAGAAACGATTCGAATGAATTATTGTAAATTTGATGAAAACAAAAAGTTTGCCGAAGATATGCTTTTTAATGCGGATTATTTAGAGTGTATTAAAACGTATCGAACAATTGATAAAAGTTTGTATTATTATTATCAAAGAGAAGGTTCAACAATTCATTCTTATAAGCCTTATTTTGTGGATGATACATTGGAGTTTATCAAGATTTATAATGATATATCTAGTAAACATCATTTAGACTTAGATGAAAATAGTTTATATACGTTCTATTTAAGTCGTTATTTTGGAATTATCAACAATGAAGGTAAATCAAAACAATTTAAAAAGGGTTGGAAACAAATTCAAAAGTATTTAAATTATACAAACTTTAAAAATGATAAATTGAAAAGACTTGATTTTTCTAAGCTGGATTTAAAATGTAAAGCTTATTCTGTTTGTATTCAATTTCATTTCACTTTTTTGATTTATACAATCGTATATTTAAGATACTTACTTGGATGAAAGGAGCCATATTATGAATTCACTAGTTAGTGTAATAGTTCCGGTTTATAATAAAGAAGACGTTCTTAGTCGTTGTTTGAATTCTATAAAAAATCAGTCATACACTTATTTTGAAGTACTACTTGTTAATGATGGTTCAAAAGATAAAAGCTTGCCTATATTGAAGCAATATGAAAATAATGATGATCGATTTCATGTGGTTGATAAAGTAAATGGAGGCGCATCTAGTGCAAGAAATGTTGGATTAGATTATGCCAGGGGGGAATATATTTGTTTTGTGGATCCAGATGATTATATTGAATCTAATTATATTGAAAGACTGTACAATGCTATTCAACAAGCAGATATGGCTGTTTGTGGATATAATAGAATTTATGGAGATAGAAATGTAACGTTGGAAAAACAAAAGGATTATAAGGTTTCTAAAGAATTGTTTTTAAAAAAAATATTATTAAGTGAAAATCCAGGAAGTGGTTATTGTTGGAATAAGATTTTTAAAAAAACTTTAGTAAATGATATTCGTTTTGATGAGAGCATACATTATGGAGAAGATGCGGCCTTTTTATATGAAATAATAAAGAATAATGTATTGAATTCTATTTATGTTTGCAATGAAGGTCTATATAATTATGTTTTGAATGACAACGGATTATCACGGACTCTTGATGAGAATAAATTGTCAGGGGAATGTAAAATAGCTTATAAATATCTTGAGTATACAAGAAGAAATTATCCTAATGATTTCGCGTTTGCGGTTAAAAGATATTTAGATCCTATCTCATTATTAATTATTTATTGTGATGATTTGAATGTTTATAAAAAAGAGTTAATAGAAGCCAAAAATTTAGTTTCTCATTTAAAGAAAATAGAAGGTGTTTCTAAAATAAAATTATTTTTAATAGGATTTAAAATTAAATATGCAAGATTTTCAAGATTTATTTTTAGAAAGAAATATGGTTTGAGGTGATTTAGTGAACACAAAAATACACTCTGTTAAATATAATTTTATAATGAATGCGATTTTAACCGTATCATCATTTATTTTTCCATTGATTACATTTCCTTATGCAACACGTGTATTAGGTGTTGATTTTTATGGGAATGTTTCTTTTGGACAATCCGTCCTTAGTTATTTCATACTTATATCTTCATTAGGAATTCCTACTTATGGAATACGTGCTTGTGCTAAGGTAAGGGATGATGATGTTAAATTATCACAGACAGTTAAAGAATTATTATATATAAATTTAATCGCAACAATTGTTTCTTATGTGCTATTTTTTATTTCTTTATTTTCTGTATCTAAATTTTACCAAAATAAAGAAATTTTATTAATAAATAGTTTTAGCATTATTTTAAATACAATTGGGGTGCAATGGTTATTTTCAGCCTTGGAACAATATTCATATATTACATTTAGAAATATTCTATTTAAAATTATTTCAATTGTTTTAATGTTTATTTTTGTGAAAGGGCCCAATGATTATCTAGTTTATGCATTCATATGTGTGGTGAGCGGTAGTGCATCAAATGTTTTGAATTACTTTTATATGTGGAAATTTGTTGATTTTAAAAAGACAGGAAAGTGTAATTTCAAGCCACATTTAAAACCTATTTTTATATTTTTCGCATCTTCTGCGGCCATAAATGTTTTTACAAGCTTAGACTCTACCATGTTAGGCTTTCTGACAAATGATCGTCAGGTAGGATTATATACGGCTTCTATTCGTTTAAAAAATGTATTGGTTGGATTAGTGAAATCGTTAGGTACAGTTTTACTGCCTAGAATGTCTTATTATATTGAAAAAGGAAAAAAAGAGCAGTATACAAATCTTCTTTCGAAATCTTTTAATTTTATTCTAGTTATATCAATACCATTGACTTTATTTTTTATATTATTCGCAAAAGACTGTTTAATATTTATATCGGGTAGTGAGTATGCTGCTGCAGGTCTTTCTATGCAGTTGATTATGCCTACGATTATTTGTATTGGCTTTTCTTCTACTATTGAAAGTCAGATCATGATTCCATATTTGAAAGAGAACGTTGTTTGTTTTGCAGTATGGGTAAGTGCAATTATGGATTTTATTTTGAATCTATTTTTAATTCCAAAATTTGGAGCTGCAGGAGCTTCATTTGCGACTCTTATTGCTGAGGCAACGTCTATGTCTATTCAGTTTTACTATGCAAAAGAAGAAATATTACCGGCTTTGAAGAAAGTAAAGGTTGTAAAAATCATAGGTGCTACAGTAATAACTATGTTATTGGTATATTTTATTAGTAGTTTAAATATTTCAAATCTATTTGTTTCATTGTGTGTAAATGCGATCAGCTTTTTCGGGGTTTATTTTGTATTTTTATTAGTGTTCAAAGAAAAGTTTACTCACGATATTTTTATATCAATTTTTAACAGAAGAAAGAAGGGTATAACTCATGAATAACATTGTTTTATCCATTGAGAAAAAAATATTATTATTTGAAAGAAAAATACGGTATAATCTTAAACCTTTACATATTAAAGTGTTGGGGATTGAAGAAACTATAGATTATATTTTGGAACACAAATCTTCTGTGGTTCGTTTTGGTGATGGAGAAAATAAGTTGATTAATGGAACTTCAATTGGTTATCAAGATTATGATCCTGAATTATCTAAAGTATTAAGTGATTTAATTTCTTCAGAAAGCAATGAACATCTTTTAGTCTGTGTTGCAGATGTATTTGACAATTATAATCGATATAATGATGATATGAAAATATATTGGTATAAACATCTAATCATGAATCGTGAGATGTATAAATCTATTTATACAGCTTCATGGTATGGAAGTGCATTTATATCTCGTCCTTATATAGATTTAAAGGACAAAAGAAATTCGAAAAGATATTTTGACAAATTAAGACAAGTTTGGGAAGATCAAGATCTTTTAATCGTAGAAGGTACTTTGTCTAGATCTGGTACTGGAAATGATTTGTTTGATAACGCAAAATCAGTGAAACGAATTATTTGTCCTTCTAAAAATGCTTTTTCGAAAGTAGATGTTATTCAACAAGAAATATTAAAATATGCGAAAGGAAGATTAATTCTTGTAATGTTAGGACCTACCGCTAAAGTGTTAGTTAAAAGCCTTTCAGATTTAGGTTATCAAGCCATTGATATTGGTCATATTGATTCTGAATATGAATGGTATAAAATGGGGGCTACACATAAAGTCAAAATTCCAAACAAACATACGGCTGAGTTAGATGATGGTGAAGTAAGCGTTGTAGAAGATAAAAAATATCAAAGTGAAATTTTAACAGTGATTGATGACTAAAAATGGTGCGTGAATAGCGCACCGTTTGTGTATCAGTAACAATACTAAAATGATATAAAACTAATTTTAGTATTGTAACAATTATTTTAACGTATTAAAATTAAAACATCGGAGGGTTAATTTATTATGAATGGAAGAGATATTGTTAAGGTTGGTTTTGCCGTTCTTGCAGCTGTTGTAAGCTATAATTTTGCGGATACAATTGTTCATGCAGAAGAAAATAGTGTAGAGCCAATTAAAGAAACGACAAATACACAAGAATCGGATAACTTAGTGGATGTGATTGATAGTGTTGTAAATCCGGATGTTTCAGTATCAACCGATGAAAAGGATTCAAGCACAACAGACAGTATTGATACAAATTCTAAGTTATTAGAGGGTTGGAATACAGATTATACAATGTTTGTCAAAGATGGTGTCTATGTCTCAAACAGTTTTGAGGATATTGATGGGCAGAAATATTATTTTGATGAGAATGGTAATAAGGTAACAGGTTTTAAAACGATTGGTACAGAGGCTTATTATTTTAATGAATCAGGTGTTTTACAGTCAAATATGCAGATGCACCAGGATGAAAGTATGGGTCTAACTCTATATTCTTTGAAGAAAGAGAATGGTTAAGTCCATTATTATCTTGAGAATGGCATGGAATATAATGGAATGGCGCATTTGGATGGTAAAATCTATTATTTTGAAAATGGTGTTCAAAGTTTTGGCGAAAAGCAGGTCAATGGAAATTGGTACAATTTTAAAAATGATGGTACTTTATCAGTTGGTTTTGTGAATTTTGGAAATAGTGCTAAATACTATGATAATTTTGGTAAAAGATTACAGGGGACTTTCCGAATTGATAAAGTCACTTATAATACGGATAATAATGGGTTAATTAATAAGGCAAGTTGGAATGGAGTTTCTTATTATTGTCAAAGAGATGATCGTTGGGCTTGGTCAGTTTATGGCAATTATACGTTTGCGAGTAGTGGTTGTGTTCCAACAACGGCTGCCATGATTGTCAATACGCTTAAGGGAACAAATTATACACCTATTGATATGGGGAATATATTATATAATGCAGGTATCTATAATGTGCGTGAAATTGGTGCAGGTGGAGATACTTGGAATCTTATTTCAAAAAAATTTGGTTTGATATATAAGAACAATATAAATGTGCAGTCGGCTAAAAATGAGTTAATGAAAGGAAATATGATCGCAGCCACTGTGGAGGGTGGAAGATTTTGTCCTTGGCCTGGTATTTCACATGAGATTTTATTGTTTGGATTGGATGCACAGGGATATACTACAGTTTATGATCCTTATACAAGTACACGTAATGGTCGTGTGCATATAAGTGAAGTTTTTAATCATCCATCTAGTTTTGGTTTAGATAAAATTGATGGTGGTCCATTCTTCTCTTTAGGTAAATATGTGGATACAACCTTATATTTGGATGTATCTAAAGGTACAGGGCATGTAGGAAATGTATATTATACAGGAAATAAAGTAGAGCCTGAAGTGAATCTTTCAATTAAAAATACAGGATTGGTTCAGGGTCGTGATTATAAAGTTATTTATTCAAATAATGTAAATATTGGAAAAGGAACCGTAACGATTATTGGTGTAAACATGTTTACGGGTAAATTAACGTTATCCTTTGATATTATAAAAGATGAAATGTCAAATGGAACTTATGAAATTGTTTCTTCCATGAGTAATAATAAAGTATTAGATATTCCGGGTGCTTCAAAAAATAAAGGGGCATACGTTCAATTATATGATTGGAATGGCAGTGTAGCACAACAATATAAGATTCAAAAGAACCAGAATGGATATTATACCATCCAAAATGTATGTTCAGGATTGTATTTAGGTGTTCAAACTGACTGGAATTCTATGCGAGCTGGAAATCGCTTAGTTCAAGGTGTAAACGCATCAAATAAGTCAGCTCAATTTATCATTGCACGAAATAATAATGGATATTGGGTCATATCTTCTGCATGGGATTCACGTTTTGTGGTGGACTTAAACGCTGGTAAATTGAATAATAAAAATAAAATTCAGATGTATACAGGAAATGGCAGTGCAGCACAGGCATGGAAATTATTGAAGATTGGAAAGACTCGAGAAGAATTGGATAATTTGGCAGTGAATAATAGAAATAATCTTTCAGATGGTATCTATACAATCAATTCTTCTTTAAACTCTACTTTTGTGTTGGATGTAAATGGTGGTTCTAAGGCAAATTTTGGAAATATTCAATTATATAAAAATAATGGAACAGTAGCTCAAGGCTGGAAAATTGTTCATGATTCGAAAGGGTATGTAACATTTATAAATGTTGGTTCTGGTAAAGTGATTGATATTAAAAATGGATATTCTCAAAATAAACAGAACATTAGTCAATACGATTCGAATAATACATATGCACAGAAATGGATCATTGTAAAAGATGATGATGGATTTAAAATCGTATCTGCATTGAATGATAATTATGTATTGGATTTAAGCGGTGGAGATGTAAGAAATACATCGAATATCCAATTATATAAAACGAATGGAACAGGTTCACAGCGTTGGTATTTTGGTACATTTGAAGAAGCACGTCGAAAGCTAGACAAAATGGCCAAACAATATAATGCGGAAATTGAAGAGGGTACATATATCATTTCAACGGCATCCAATCCTAATTACAGTCTAGACGTTAAATATGGTTCTAAAGGTAGAAGTGCCAATGTTTGGCTATATGGAAACAATGAAACAACAGCTCAACAATGGATTTTGAAAAAGGATTCTGTAGGATATATTACATTTGTGAATGTGAATTCAAATAAAGCATTGGATGTGTCCGGTGGAAAAGTAAAGAATAGTTCAAACATTCAACAGTATGATATAAATAATACGTATTCACAAAAATGGATTGCGAAAAAGAATACGGATGGAAGTCTTACTTTTGTATCTGCATTGGATTATAACTATGTATTAGATATCAGTTGTGGAAAGATTCAGAACACTCAAAATATTCAATTATATGAAAGTAATAACTCAATAGCTCAAAAATTCAAATTAGTTCGAGTTTAGTCTATAACCAGGCGTTTTATGCGCTTGGTTATTTTTTGAGTCATATTGAAAATGTTGTTAGATTCCTTTAAAATAAAGAGGATTGGAAAGTGGAAAAGACAATGCATAAAAGATTGAAACCAGTTTTAGCTTTCGTATTAAGTTTATTTATGTCTGTTTCTACTTTGTCAAATACATATACTGTTTTTGCAGAAGATGAAATTACACAAGAAGAGACAGTTGGAGAAACAAATACTGAAGAAACGAATACAATGGATGAAACGACAACAGATGACACTGAAACAGAAGAAACAAATACAGTGGATGAGACGACAATAGATGAAACTGTTGAAGAAAATACAGATACAAATGTAGAAGAACAAATGGGTGATTCAAATATGATGGAATATTTCTTAGTAGATAGTCCCGTTGTATCGAGCCAGGAAACAGAAAACTTTGTTCTTTCATTAAATAATATAGAGGGATATTCAAACTTTAAAATTACGATTCAAAAAGAGGATGGAACAACTTTGGATTTAGAAAGTTCTGAACAGATTGGTAATTTAGTTAAGTTTTCTAATGTATTTAGTAATAAGGGTGAATATCAAGTAACTTCACTTCATTATGTATATAATGGGCAAACGTATTATTTGAACTTTAGTGATTTAGAGATGGATGTTCAATTTGGTGTGGATCAAGAATATGTTGGCTATGATGAAACACTACCGGATTTAACAGAGGATACAATTCGTTCTGAAGGTGTTATTCAAGTAACGGATGTAAATAATGCGGAAGAAGAAATCGCAAATGGCATGGCAAGTGAAGCTTCGATTATATCAATGGATGAATTTTCTAGAGCTGCAACTGGTGGCATGACAATTTGTTTGGATCCTGGACATGGTGGTAGCGATTCAGGTGCGAATGCCTTTGGTCAAAAAGAGTCTGCCTTAACATTAAAGATTGCCAATTATTGTAAGGAAGAATTAGAGAAATATGATGTGAATGTTGTAATGACAAGAACAACGGATACAAGACCAAGTGAAAATGCAGCACAGGATTTGATTGACCGTGTTATGATGGCTAAAAAGGCAGGGGCTTCTTACATTATCAGTATTCACTTAAATTCAGCAGCGAGTACTTCGGCTCATGGTGCTGAAGTGTATTTTCCAAATACAAGTGGGAATGCGAGTTTATCAAGCAATGGACAAGCTATGGCTAAAGCTATACAGAGTCAATTGGTTGCCTTAGGTCTATATGATCGTGGTATTAAAATCAGAAACTATATGGATGGTTCTACTTCATCCAATCCAAATAGTAGTGATAGAGATTATTATGGTATTATTCGTTATGCGAAAGAACAAAATATTTCAGGATTGATTATTGAACATTGTTTCTTAAACAATCCAGATGAATATAATAAGTATTTAAGTTCAGATGCAAAACTGCAACAATTAGGTGTTGCGGATGCGAAGGGTATTGTAAGTGCGCTAGGATTAAGTTTAAAAAATGCATACCTAGATCAAATTGCGGGTGAAAATAAAAACTTGATTCCAGATGGTAAGTATGTCATTTCTTCAGTATTAAATTCTAAATATGTTTTAAATGTAAAGAATGCTTCAACGAACAATAATGCGAATGTTGAACTTTCTATATATGATAATGAAACGGATAAGCAGGCATTTATTGTGAGCCATGATGCACAAGGATATATCACATTTACAAATGCCAAATCTGGTAAAGTTTTAGATGTCAGTGGTGGTAAGGCTGGTAACAGTAAAAATGTACAACAATATGAATCTAATGGCACAAGAGCTCAAAAGTGGGTTGTAAAAAAATCAAATAAAGGTTATATGATTATTTCGGCTTTAGATTCGAATTATGTATTAGATGTCAGTGGTGGTAAAGCTAATAATGGAACGAATGTTCAGTTATATAGTGGAAATGGTTCTGATGCACAAAATTGGAATATTGAAAAGTTTGTTTCTAAATATGAACAACTAGATGTATTGGCAAGTTCAAACAAGAATACAATTGCGGATGGAGTCTATGTCATTTCTTCATCCATGAATTCTAAATATGTATTAGATGTAAAAGGTGGTTCAACATCAAACTGTGGAAACATTCAATTGTATGTAAATAATGAATCTACTGCTCAGGCATTTACAGTAAGTCATGATGCTCAAGGTTATGTAACATTCACAAATGTGAATTCAGGTAAAGTTTTAGATGTAAGTGGTGGTATTGCGCGTAATGGAAGAAATGTTCAGCAATATACATCAAATGGAACAAGATCACAGAAGTGGGTTATTAAAAAGTCTGGAAATGGATATACAATTGTTTCGGCTCTAGATTCAAATTTTGTGTTGGATTTAAGTTCTGGTAGAGTAAATAATAGTCAAAATATTCAACTTTATACATCAAACGATTCCAATGCACAAAAGTGGAATTTGACTAAATATATGACTAAACAAGAAAAACTAGATCAATTGGCTGTTGAAAATAAAAATGCGATTCGTGATGGTGTATATAAAATTGGCAATGCGCAAAATAGTAATTACGTGTTAGATATTGCTTCGGGGTCAAAAAATAATGGAGCTAATGTACAGTTGTATTTAAGTAATGGAACGACTGCACAATCTTTTAAAGTTACTCATGATACAAATGGTTATGTTACTTTTACGAATGTGAATTCTGGTAAGGCCTTGGATGTAAGCGGCGGAAAGGTTGTGAATAGTCGTAATATTCAACAATACAATTCAAATGGTACAAAATCACAAAAATGGATTGTTAAAAAGAGTGGGTCGGGATATACAATTATTTCAGCTTTAGATTCAAATTATGTATTGGATTTAAGTGGAGGAAAAGTTGTCAATAGTCATAATATTCAATTGTATCAAAGTAATGGAAGTACGGCTCAACAATGGACTTTTGAAAAGAATATTACTGAGCGTGAACGTTTGGATGAAATGGCAACACAAAATAAGAGTATGATGGATGATGGTGTTTACTACATTAAAAATCGTGATGTCAAGTTTGCGTTAGATGTTTCTGGTGGTAGTGCTTATTCTGGAGCGAATGTTCAGCTTTATTCTTTGAATAAAACGGATGCACAGAAATGGTTGGTTTCACATGATTCTAAAGGGTATGTATCTTTTAAAAATGTCAATTCAGGTATGTATTTAACAGCAACAGGTAGTAGTTATGGTGCGAATGTAAATCAACAAAGTTCATCGAATGGTTATAATCAAAAGTGGATTATTGCCTTTGATAGTAGTCAAAATATTAAGCTTGTTTCAGGTTTAAATTCAAAACTTGTGATTGATGTGAGTGGTGGAAAGATTCAAAATGGTTCAAACATTCAATTGTATACTTCAAATAACTCGGCTGCTCAAAAGTGGGTGTTTGAATATATTAGTAAAGATGTGCAAGTAAGTTTGACAAAAATTATGGGCACAAGTCAGACAAATGTAGCTCAAATGGTTCGTTATTATAAAGCGAATGCGAGTGGATATGATACATTCAAGGCAAGATATGAAGGTAAATATGATGGTAGTCTTGCCAAAGGTGGAGCAAGCACAATTGAGCGGTTTGCACAAATCTTTTATGAAGAAGCCAATGCTGAGGGTGTTAAAGCAGAGGTTGCCTTTACGCAATGTATGAAGGAAACGGGTTTCTTAAAGTATGGTGGAGATGTATTGCCAAACCAATATAACTTTGCAGGTATTGGTGCAACAGGTGCTGTTCATGGAGCTTCTTTTAAAGATGTTCGTACAGGAATTCGAGCTCAAATACAGCATTTAAAGGCGTATGCTTCAACAAGTCCATTAAATAATGCGTGTGTGGATCCAAGATTTAATTTGGTTACAAGAAACACAGCGCCATATGTGGAATGGTTGGGTATTCAAGAAAATCCAAACGGATATGGTTGGGCAACTGCTAAAAACTATGGTTATGATATTGTAGGCATGGTTAAAGTATTATTAAGTAAATAAGAGTTCTTGATTGAACTCTTTTTTTTGTTTGGTAAAATGAACATAACAAAAAAAAGACGTCCTAAGACATCAAATCAGAAACCTAGTTTATCTAAAGTGGTACAAAGGCTGGTTTAGATATTGCCAGTATTGTATCGTCTATTAAATTGGGTACGCATAGTTTGTATTATTGTGATGACATTTAGATATAGAAAAGAGATTTTTATTTTTAATGATCAATGAGTTATTCTTTAAAACACACAATTTAGATATATTGGATTTGTCTCTTTGTAAACATAGCTTTAATGATGATCAAGGTATTTCTATAGTGAATGCAGCAACTTATTTAAAGATGAATATAGATTTATAGGAAATGCAGTGGATCATGATTTATTTTCAGTTGCACCTAGATTGGAAGAAATAGAGAATTTATAAATTGTAGATATATTAATGATTTTGCGAAAATATTGCAAAATGGTATGTTTTGTTTTACGAAAGTGGTACAATACAAATGTATAATAATTTATTTTGAAAAAATACTGCTAAATGAGGAGGATGAATATGCTTTTACAATTTAAAACAGAAAATTTTAAGTCATTCTTAGATGAAATGAATTTTTCAATGACACCAGCTCCTAAACAAAAAGATTTGGAATATAGTATTTTAGAGCATAAGATTGGTAATAAAACATATAAAGGACTATGTTCAGCCATTATATATGGTCCTAATGCTTCTGGGAAAACGAATATTATTTCTGCTATGGATGTTTTTAAAGAGATTGTCCTAAAGGGAGATATTAGAAATTCTGATGAATTAAGATCACCTAATATTTCAGAAGGTAAATTAGAATTAATTCCTAATAACTTAAATAGATATCCTAAACCAACGAAATTTTATATTCGTTTTGTTGAAGGTGAATTGTTAGTTGAATATGAATTAAAGATAGATTTAGGATTATTTCTAGATAGAAATTATCAAAGAAAAATAGAGTTTGAAAGTTTACGAATTAACGATAAAACTATATATGAAAGAACGGATCAGATTGAGTTTTTTAATCTTAAAAGTATTGAGAAATATTTAATCACTGAGTTTAGGGAAAATGAGGAAAGTGCTAAAGCAATAGCAAGAAATAATTTAAATGAAACTGAATTGTTTCTAACAAATGGATTTAAAATGATGTTTAGTTCTAAAATAGTTTCTTTTATTTTAGAATGGTTTGAAGAAAAATTCATTGTTATTTATAGAGCGGATGCTACAGAAATAAAAAGAAAATTAGATAATACAAAAGGTGGGAAAATTTTTATAAGTCGTACTACAAATGATGCTGCAAAATTATTTGGTATTAATTCAAATGCATTGGGATATGTCGTTCCTGAAGATGGTGGAGAACCTCAACTATGTTCGATTTTTAAAGATAGTGGAGTTGCAATTCCTGCAAAATACTTTGAATCTTATGGAACAGTTAGATTTATTAATATGTTTCCTTTAATTTTAAAGGCTTTGGTAGAAGGATCCGTTTTAGTTTTGGATGAATTTGATGCGAATATACATCCAATGGCTTTAATGAATATCATAAATATTTTTCATGATGATGATATCAATAAGAAAAATGCACAATTAATTTTCAATACGCATAATCCTATTTTTTTAAATGCAAATATAGTAAGAAGAGATGAAATTAAGTTTGTTGAAAGAGATGATGAAACACATTTAAGTACTCATTATTCGTTGTCAGATTTTAAAACGTCTGGATCTAATGGAGTGAGAAAAGCTGATGATTATTTGAAACACTACTTTTTAGGAAGATATGGTGCAGTTAAAGATATTGATTTCTATGATTTATTTGAAACACTAATTAAAGATAACTCAAGTGAGGATGACTACTATGAGTAGAAAAGAGTGTAGAAAATATTATTTTTCCGTAGAGGGGGAAACAGAAAAATGGTATCTTAAATGGCTTGAAAGTCAAATTAATAGTAAGGACAATGCTAAGTATAATGTAAAAATAATTGCCGAAGTAAATAAAAATCCTATGAAAATGGTGAAAAAATTAACGGCCTTAGGAAATTAAGATATTGTACATGTATTTGATTTTGAAGAATCACAAAATGAGGAAGCTTTCAAAAACACTTTAAATGCTATGAAAAGTGCAGCAAAAATAAAAAAGAAAGTTAAGTACAGCTTGGGATATAGTAATAATACATTTGATTTGTGGATAATTTTACACAAGTTGCATATGACAGAAAAATGGTGCGCGTATTGCGCACCATCGGTGTTTATGAGAGCATCTATTTTAGTGAATATTTTATTGTCTTTGACGAACTTGATATTTCGTTTCAATATTATTAGTTATATAACCTCTTTCTCTTAATCCATTGGTTATTTCCGAATAAATATCATTACCATTTAAATCTTTGATTGTAATGATTAAAACGAATTCTTGAGACGATTCATTTTGTCTATTTCGTGAAGTATAGTCAATTCTGAGTTTCCATCCGTCCGCTAGGTTTATTCCTCTGCTTAGTTTTCTATAATAGGATTTTATAGGACTCCATTTAAAACCGTGTTCTACTCGTGCTGTCTTAAATTTTTCATCCCATTTTGATTCTAGAGGAACTTGTCCTTTGTAATCGATTTTTCCGTTATCTAAATATGAGTATGTTCCAAAGCTAACATCAATATTAGTTCTACAATATTCACGACCATATTTCTGGTCAAGAGGCGGTAAGTAGGCAAGAGTCATTCCTATTTCTCCAATATATTTGTTGTTTTTGATAAGAGACCTTGGATATGGGAAATCATGCATTTCTAGATGTGATCCTGGATTAATTTTTTGTTTGAAAACAAGAGTCACACAGTCTTTACTGCATTGTAAAATATCTTGTGTATCAGCAGAAGGAATCCCAAATCCATAATATTTGATGTTATCAGGATGTTCGTCTAATAACTCACGAGAGTTCATTCTGGCAGAATGTATTAACATTGCTTTAGCAAGAAGTAGATCGGGATCGATCATTTCCTCATATATAGAGGCGTATTTTTGTAACGATCTAGGAGTTGAATAACTTGTACCAATACCTTCAATTATTTTTCCAATAGAATTCAATCCTTTTACACCTAACCCATCAATTTTGTATGATGTGGAATAATTACCACCATAATCGACAATATCAGGCTTAACAATATAGTTGGCCCCAGGTCCTCTTCGACTAAAAGGGGAAGGCTCATTAAATTTAACAATCGAATCTTCTGAATCAAATAATGCAACAGAACCAACTGTTATAGCACGAACAGAATCGGCTGGTGATATAAGGCGGTCATGCTCGCCTATACCTTTTTGCGGAGGCCAATTTCTAAGTGGAAGGCTGTTTACATTTCCACTAGAAACGAAGAATTGTACTTGGTATGTGTCTTGAATGTAGTCTAAAAATATCCCCAAATCAGACATTGAACCATCACAAGGTTTATTTTCAAGACCTAGCGATAAATTCCATATTTTAGTAGAAGACGAATATTTCTCAATTACTTCTTTAATAATTTCCATTAGATCACATTCAGAAATGAAATCAGTTAATCCAAAATCTTCATCACTATTTGGGATGGCAACAATATCAACAAATTTAAATCGATAAGCTGCAGGAACAGAAATATTATTTAAAATATTTCCATATTGTATGGTCGATGCAATAAATGTTGCATGTTGTGGATTTTGATAAGCTTTATTTACATATTCTTCACGTGCAACAATATAAGGTTTTAAAAATGGATTATCATCACTTATTCCACCATCAATAATTCCGATTGTAACATCGCTATCCCTGTACTCAGAATCCAATAAAGTTTGTAATTTAGTCGCCGAAAAATCGTTCTGAGGAAGGGAGTACTCTTGAAAAAAACCAACAGTTTTTACTCCGTTAATAGAAGCTAGTTCAATAATATCATCATAAGAAGTAACTTCTATTTTTAAAAATTAAGCTGATCACCGTATGAAATAATTTCGTACTTATCTTCAAAATGAAGTAAACGTAATTTTCGTGTCACATAGTCCCATATTTGTGCATTATCGAAATCGTCAGCAAAATCAAACACTTTAAGTTTAATAACTTTTTTGATAGAGCCAAAATCCTCCGGTACAATAGACTGGAGTGCTGGTGAAATTTTTTCTTCTGGCTTAATAGGTTGAATATCGACTATTGTAGTCATATTGGCTTGGAATTTTTTTGATGGTGGATTTTTTACCATCTCTATTGTTTGCTGAATGTTTTTTTTGTTAACCTTAATATATATTTCATCTAAATCTTCACTACCAATAATTGGGCAATTCCTACACAAATCAGACGGTTTGTGCGATTTTGCAATAGCTTCAGGTTTTACAGTTATTTTTCCTACAGCAGGGATTGCATCATTCTCATTAAAAACATCTGAATAAAAAGATAGCAAAGTTTCGAATTTGTCAGTTATTTCTCTTTTTAACTCTGGAGTTACTTCTCCAAAAAATTTTATTTCTCCTCCCCCAGTATTTCGAACAATATCTGTTTTTTTGGGAAGAACTAATTTTATAGGTAGATTGTTTTCGCTTATAATTAAACCTCCTTCACAATTTTTTGAATAGTTGTTTTTGAACTACCTAATATGTCAGCGATTGCTTGTAAACTGAAAACTTTAGAATCTTTTTCACGTAAATATTTTGCCTTGATTTGTAATAGCTCTCGTGAATCATGGCAGTTTTGAGGAACGATATTTTTGGTAATAAACAGCTCTTCATAAATGCTAGATACGTTAAAAGAAGTGTTATGGATAACGGAGTTTCTTATGGATTTGGTTATTATATCTTCTATATCAGAACCACTTTGTCCATCAAGTAAAGTTGAGATTTCTAAAATTTCCTTTTGGCTAAACTTATATATACCATTGGAAAATAATGTAATTAATGATGCTACAGCATCTTTGTCTGGTAATTCTATTTCTAATTTATAGTCAAATCTTCTCCATATTGCCGGATCAAGTAACTGCTGATGATTGGTAGCTGCTAAAATCAAGCTGTCTTTGCTCATTGTATCGATATTCTGCAAAAGGCTATTAACAACACGTTTTAATTCTCCAAGTTCGTTGTTGTCATCTCTAGCCTTGGCAATAGCATCAAATTCATCCAAAAATAATACACAAGGCATTTTTTGTGCAAATTCAAACAGACTACGAATATTTTTAGCAGTAGTACCTAGGTATGAAGAAATTAGACTATCTAACCTAGCAACCACAAGTGGCAAATTTAATTGTTTAGCAATTAAGTAGGCACATTTAGTTTTTCCACATCCGGGCGGTCCATATAACAGCAGCGAGTTAGATACATCTATTCCAAGAGAGTTAAGTTTATCTGCATTTTTATAACTTAAAATAAACGATTCTAATTTTTCTTCATTCCGTTTTGAGAGAATAACCTTAATGTCATTTTGATATGGATAAATAATATCGGCAAGGTTCATTCTTGATTCAGTATCTACAGGAATAGCAACAGGATTAACACTATTCATAGGAGTCAAGATGGACTCGGTTTGAGCAGATAATAAACGTTGAAATTTAGCCGCAGAGCGGGAATCATCATCCTTTTCTAACTTTGATATTAATTGTTTTGTGTAATTTATAACTTTGGCTTGATCGTGCTTTAATGCGCCTTCTACAATCTTGCCAATTTCAATAGAATATTTCATTATCACGCCTCCTATCTTATTGTAACGGAACGAAATAGAAATGTAAAGAACGAAAACCGATATAAGCGGAACAAATGCTAAATTAACGGTAATAAAAAAGGTATATATAGAACGATGCTGCTATGTATCGGCGTGTGTTTCATAAAGCCATATCTTACCAGGAAAGTGTAGTAGCTGCAGATGAGGGATATTTCGTTACACAAGACTGGCAGCAGGTATTTCTTTATATTGCGGACACAGGTGGTATTTTCTTGCATACCGGAATGTACATACTCAATATGGGAGTTGTTAAATTTCATAAAGCGAGCCTTTACACTTCTGTCGGATAATTGTCTCTAGCAATAAGGATGATCTTTCTTTCAGAACAAACAGTGTGTAGGATTAGTTCCAGCAGCTTGTCAAGCTGTTCTTTATCAATTTGGTTATTCTGGACAGTATGCATCGGATCCTCACATTAAAGAAATGGGAAGCATTCAACAGTGGGCAGGTGTCTATCCATTGTTTCGTTAAAGCTTTTATTTAGTCTAAGCCGTAGTCTTCGATTTTATGCTTCATGTAAGAAATAGAAAGCGTCAAAAATATTCAGAAGCATGTCGACCATTACTTGGTAAATATACAGATAAATGGCCAGGAAGAATCATTGATTTATTAGCCGTATTTGCGCTTCTTGCAGGAACAGCTACTACATTTAGTGTAGCCACTCCTTTAATGGCAACAATTATTCAAGACTTATTCCATTTAACTGTAAGTCGTACAGCTATTAATATTGTAATTCTAATCATTACATGTATTGTATATACATATTCGTTACTACATGGCTTTAAAGGAATTAGTCGATTGGCTAACCTTTGTATCTATTTCTTCTTTGGTTTATTAGCCTTCGTCTTATTATTTGGAGGACAAGCTCGTTATATTATTGAAACCGGATTAAATTCACTTGGAACCATGGTAGAAAACTTTATTGGACTATCGACATTTACAGATCCATTACGAAATACAAATTTCCCACAAAATTGGACCATTTACTATTGGGCATATTGGATGGTATGGTGTGTTGCTGCTCCATTCTTCATTGGAAGTATTTCAAAAGGAAGAACCGTTAGACAAACCATTCTTGGAGGATATGTATTTGGTGTAGGTTCAACACTTATTAGTTTTATTGTTCTAGGAAACTACTCCATGGGACTTCAAATGCATGGCATTGCCGATTTCATGGCACAATATGCCAAGACTGGTGACTTATATGGCATGATCGTAGATATTATTAAAACACTTCCTTGTGCACCACTCGTTATGGTTGCCGTATTATTTACCATGATTGCCTTCTATGCGACTAGCTTTGATTCTATTGCACTAACGGCTTCATGTTATTGCTATCACGAATTAAAAGAAGATGAAATGCCACACAAAACACTTCAATTGATGTGGTGTATCTTATTGATTCTTCTTCCAATCGCATTATTGTTTGCCCAAAGTTCAATGAATAACTTACAAAGTGTGAGTATCATTGCAGCCTTCCCAATAGGTATAGTTATTGTCATGATTGCAATTAGTTTCTTAAAGGATGCTAAACCGAAAGATTAGATGTGTCTTAATTAATTGTAGGATTGTATGAAAGTAATTTTATAGATTGTAGCATTGAAAAATATGTGGTACAATGAACTTGACGAAGGCGTGAGATGCGCACCCTGGAATCCTACCTCAACTTGATTGAGATGGAGTCCAGTTTTTTTTATTTAATATTTCTTGTTATAGCTGTACGATTTCATCATTTCTAATAACCGAATTTTTGGAATATTGTATGTTGTTAGTTTTGTGTTGATATTTAAGGTTGTTGAAAATGTTTGAGACTTATTGGGCTCAAAATGCCATGTATCATTCAGTTCACATAATGCTGTATAAACTTGAGAAGATTTTATTGCTTTGGTTTGATTGTTAATGCATCCTACAAATAGTGGTAGTAGTGGTTCGTAATGATTGATTGTATTTCTCATTGTTCGTATGAATTCGAGTCGGCCAGAAAATTTATTTAATTTTTTATATTCGTAATTACCACTTTTTGTATATAAACTTTCTCCTTTCATTATCGTATATATTTCATTTTGTAAAATTTCATTAAGCATTGAAAATAGTATTGATACTTCACCTAGGGTTAAAGCATTTGGAATTACCCAAAGTGGTGCAACAACATGCTTTTTTGTGTAATGTGTAATTAGTCGGTTTGATGTATCAGAAATGTATCCATTAATTTCTTTTCCTGTACCTATAGAGTAAATTTTTTTTAAAAGATTTACTCTAGTTGTTACTTCGAAATTATTTTCTATATAACCTGTTTTCTTTAATGTTTTACACATGTTGTCACAAAACATAGGATAAATATGCTGCAAATGATCATTTGAAAAATCATTTATTTCTGTTGAATAATTTATACAAAAAAGATCATTTCTGTCTTCTACATAGTGTTTGCATAAAACTGAAAAAACTACGTTTTTAAATTTTCTTTCAAAATCTCGAATGCTTTTATATAGAGTATCAGTAAACTCAAGCTCTATTTTCATTATTTTCAGTAGTTCTTTGAAATCAACATACTCACTATAAATATGCTTTCCATCTTTATCTTTTCCAGTCGCAAAAATTTCTTTGTATGGGTTTATTAAAGTAATATAATTTACATCAATAAGCCAATGCTTATCTTCTTCTGCCACAATTATCTTTTTTTATTCGTATAGACACATTTAATAAATTAGGATATAAAGCTAAAATCAACACTCATACAACGTCT